>OJQQ01000124.1_pt1 | contig 50487 bp, 55 predicted proteins | sample 1599021 | NCBI WGS metagenome assembly OJQQ01 (sample SAMN03922521, study PRJEB24848) | human gut metagenome | isolation source: stool sample | host: Homo sapiens | place: Germany | collected 2010-02
CCTGATTCAAAAGGATCAAAAACTCACTGTTTGCCAGCATCAGCCTTGCCGTATCAGATTTCAAAAGTTCCTCCACGTTCTGCGTTAAACCTGTCACAAATCCCTGGTATTTACGGATCCTCTTGTAGAGCCGATAGAAAAAGTCGGCGCTATATTGATACCGGAACAACAGGTAAAACTCATCGGCAAAGATCCAGGTCGTCTTTCCTTTCTTCCAGTTCTGGATCACACGGTTGAAGATACTGTCCAAAGTAACCAGCATACCCAAAGGCATGAGTTGCTCTCCAAGTTCCCGGATGTCATAGGCAATGATACGGTTCTTCGTATTCACATTGGTTTTCTGTGCAAAGGTATTGAGACTTCCGTTGATAAACAGTTCCGAAGACAATGCAAGCCCTCTGGCTTCCTCTTCCGGCTGGAGCATGAGCTGGCGGTACAAATCTTTCAAGGTCGGTACTTCGCTCTGGTAACCGCTTCGGATATATTCCCGGTACACATCTGCGGTACAGCGGTCCAGAATGGATTTCTCTTTTGCCGACAGATTGCCAGCTCCTACCAGCTGTTCAAACAGGGACAAAATAAACTCCGACTTCTCAATCAGCGGATTCTTGTCATTGCCATAGGCAGAGTCCATATCCAGCGCATTCAGATGGGTGTTGGACGTTGCAGAAATGGAGATCACTTCCCCGTTCAGTGCTTCCACTAAGGAGCCAAATTCCGACTCCGGATCTAAGATCAGGATGTCATCTTCCGTAGACAGGGCAAGGTCCACGATCTCTTCTTTTGCTGAGAAACTTTTTCCCGAACCGCTGACACCCAGACGGAAGGAGTTTCCATTCAATAGCTTCCTTCGGTCTGCCACCAGCATATTTTTGCTCACCGCATTCTGCCCATAATAAATACCGCCCGGCTGCATGATCTCCTGGGTATGGAAGGGGATCAGAACTGCGGTAGATTCTGTAGTCAGGGTACGCAGGGCATTGATCTTGCGGATGCCATAAGGCAGCACCGTATTCAGTCCGTCCACTTGCTGCCATTTCAAGGTTGCCATCTGGCACAGATGCTTTCTTGCCACCGACAGGATACTCTCCGTATCCGAATCCAACTGTTTTTTACTGTCTGCCATATGCACCATGGTAAGGATGCCAAACATCATCCGCTGGTCTCTGGTGGTCAAATCATCCAGCATTTCCTTGGTCTCTTTCCTCTGCAGCTCCATATCATAAGGCACGATGGCTGAAAAGTTATTATTGGCATTCTGGCGTCTCTGCCAGTTGGTCACGTTCGTCTCTACTCCCAGCAGACGGTTCTGGATCTCACGCACCGCTTCATCTGTCGGCACCGGAAGAATGTCAATGGACAGCATAAGATTCCGGCTCAAATCACACAGTTCTGAGATCATGTCATCCTTGACATAACTGGCATAATCCTGCATATACAGCACCCGTCCATACCGCTCATTGATCTTGAAACAGTCTTTAGAAAATTCCATGGACTGGGGACAGATCCAATCTTTAAAGCTACTTCCCCTTTTTGCAAACGCCTTCATATCAAAGGGAAAGCACTGGGGTTCCTCTGCCCGGAAAAAATCCCGGAAGATCTGTAACCTCTGTTCTGCATCCAGTTCTTCCCCAATGGAGGACAGCTTGCTTAAATGGGTGATGATATCTGTTCCCACACGTGCAAAATAGGTTCTTGCCTCATCGATGTTCTTTTTATGGACACTGACCGTCAGATACCGTTCCTGATAGATGCTGTTGTTGGTGCCGCTGACCTTGGACAACAGCATTTCGTTATATTCCTTTCGGTATTCATCCAGCCCGTCCTCTTTCATGGGCAACAGCAGGGAGGCTTCAAACTCTTCCTTATTAATCCTTCTGTTATTTAAGGTGATCTTCGCCGCTGCACCGGAATCTAAGGCATTTAACAGTTCACTATAATCCAAAAACATTTCCGTCTTATCTTCTTTGCTTGCGATGGCATAGTTGATATCCGAAAACCGGAAGGACTTGGAAAACTTTGTCCCGGACTGGAACACCCCATCCGGCCAGATCCGCTGGATGGGAATTGCCTGCTGGACAGACCTTGGGACTTTGAACTTCTCCCGGTCCATTTTCAATGCCTGCTGTAAGGTTTTAATCAAACGCACCACTCCTTCCTGATTTCTTTTTCTGCTTCATCTGTTTTTTCATTGCCCGCTGTTCCCGCTTTTTCATAAGAGCTGTGCCATCCCCCTGTGTCTTTTCTCCCAAGGCAAGGGTCTCTTCCATGCAGGCATGGTACAGATCCTCACTCTGAAACAGCAGCCGCTTTGGATATAAAAACTCGGACTTCAGATACGCCCAGGCAAACTGCTCCGCATTCATGCCATGGTATTGAAAGAACCCACAGGCTGCGAACGGAGCAGCACCAAGGATACATAGCCACCCGGTCATCTCCTGCCCTACATAGTCTCCCAGACCAAAATAAATCCCTACCGCCACAAGAATGGCAAGCAGGGAAAAAATACACTGCCGCAGGTTCAGTCCCATAAACATGGACTCCTGATAGTTGCGGATTTCTTTATTCATTTTTACTTCCATTTTTCTCGCTCTCTTTCTTTTATTTTTTTCTATAATCCCATCATTTCCCGCACGATCCGGTCAGATGCTTTGACCGCACCCACCAGCACCAGCAGGTTGAACACCAATTCTCCCACATAGTTCCACACAATCGTCACCGCACTTAAGGACGTATCCCCAATGGCTGGCGGGCTGGCCGAATATACGGAAAAGATGATACAAGCCAGTGCAATGATTGCCCCTTCCAGACACACTCCCGCATAAGACTTGATAAAGTTCTTCCCCACCGACTGGGAGGGTTCTCCCGCAAAGGTGGAAATGGGAATAGGTGCAATGGCAGTGTACATATACAGCTTGAACATCCTTCCATATACCGTAAGGATCATAATGAAAGACAGCACTGTGATCAAAAGGCTTCCCAGCAAGGTCACAATCCACAAGGGAATGGATTCCAGCATTCCTACTGCTTCAATCTTCTCCACAATCTCTGCCGGAAGTTCACTGACACCACCGTTTGCCATCCCCGACTGTGCCATGATAGTAGACACAATCCCCTGCACAATGGAGAACAGCGCTGTCATCAGTTCCATACCATACATGATGGCGCCTTGTGCCAGCGCAAACCGGATAAAGGCTTTGAGGGCATGCTCCGGTTTCTTCATGTCCGTAAAACTGCCACAGGTCTTGACGATCCCGGCGGCAAAAAATAAGACCAACAGCCCATAGCCAATGGCAGTCAGCGCCCCATTGATCCCGCTGATCACATTCCAAATGTCTCCACCCTTAAAAGATTCCGGGCTTTGGGTGAGCAGTGTCCAGATTTCTGCCAGTTTCTCATTCCAGGTGTTCAGTGCAGAGTTTAGGTTCTGCACGATCCAGTTATCACTCAAACAGTTTCACCTCCTTCACCGAGGGCAGGAAGAACTTCTCCCTGCCGCTTCTGCTTCTCCCTGCTACCCAACAATCAGGTCCAAGATTTCTTTTGCGAAGGTGATGATAACGCCACCTGCCAGAGTCAGAAACCCATTGGCTCTCTGGCTGGGATCGTGGCTCTTTAAACTAAGTCCCACCTGTACCACACCAAATCCCAATAAGATCAGACCAATGGCTCGGATCAGGGAAAAGATAAAGGTGGACAGGTTATTGATGACTGCCAGCGGATCCCCGGCGGCAAGCACCGGGACTGCCCCTACGGTCATGGACAATACCAGCGCCACATAAAGGGCAAAGGGATATTTTGGTCCTTTCCCCATGGACATCGGTGCAGTAGTATGGTTTGCTGTTTGCTTCTTTGGCATTTCATTTCGTTTCTTCAATAGCATTCCTCCAATCAAAAAGACTGCTCCCCACCGAGGATTTCCTCAGCTGAGAGCAGTTCATAATCATCCAGTCTCCTGGTATCAATGGTTACATCTTCATGGGACAGAGGTGCTTTCGCATAATCATAAGGAGGCGCACCGCCATCCTCCGTATATTTCACATTCACATGCTTGTGCAGATCATACTTCTCATCCAAAATGGGACGTTCCCCACGCACCAACAATACTGCCTTCCGATTATCCAAAAGGCGTACCTCGTCTGGTGTCAAAAGTTCCCTTCCGGACTGTTGGAAATTCACAGAATAACTGCCGCTCCTTCCTTTGGTCTGTCCGTAGGTATTGGTATCCAATGTCTCTTTTCCCAATAGTTCTGAGACATATTTATGCCCCTCTTTTTCATTGCCGCCTAAGTATAAAAACTCATCGCAATTTCCAATCAGACTTTCCCAGCTATCCTTAAACAAAGCTTTCATCTGGGCGATGTTCTGAATGATAATACTGCAGGAAATTGCGCGCGACCGCATAGTTGCCAGCAGCTTGTCAAAGTCATCGGGCAATGCCACGTTTGGCCACTCATCCATGATGCAGTGTACCGGAATGGGCAGTTTCCCATGGTATTTCCGGTCTGCCACATAGTAAAGAGTCTGAAAGAGATTGCTATAGATCATGCCCACCAAATAATTGAGGCTGGTATCTGCATCCGGGATACAACAAAACAATGCCACCTTTTTCTCTCCGATGCTGTAAAGATCCAGTTCATCGATACAGGTCAGATTGGCGATCTGTTTTAAATTGAACGCAGCCAGACGGACACCCACGGAAATTAAGATGGACTTGGCGGTTTTCCCAGCCGCCTGTTTGTAAATGGCATACTGCTTCACCGCAATGCTTTCCGGATTGCGCATCTCCAATCGTTCAAACAAAATATCCAAAGGTGACTGGTATTCCTCATCGTCCTCTTTCACCTGGGCAGAACCTAGCATTTCCATGATCATGGAGAAGTTCTGTTCCTCCGGCGGAGCTTCATGCAACAGATACAGCATCAACGCCTGCAACAAGGCAGTCTCACTTTTCTCCCAGAACGGATCCGAACTCTGCGCCCCTTTCGGGGTGGTGTTTCGGATCAGGTTGTTGATGAGTTTTAGCACATCCTTGTCATCCCGTACATAGGCAAAGGGATTATAACAAAAGGATGTTTCCGGGTTGATCAGGTCAAACACCCGCACCTCATATCCTTCCCGTTCCAACAGTCCTCCGGTTTTCCGAAGAAGCTCTCCCTTGGGATCAGTAACCACCATGGAACAGTTGCACTGCATGATGTTGACTACGGCATATGCCCGGCTTTTTCCCGCGCCGGAACCACCCACCACAAGGACGTTCAAATTTCGTTTGTGCTTATAGCAGTCCAATCCCATGCGGAAGTTTTGGGTTAAGATCAGATTCTGGGTGTACCGCTTATCCCGATAACGTTTGCAGATGGAAGCGGCATCGCCCCACTTGGCAGAGCCATGCTCCATCCCTCTTCGATAATTTCTCTTCTGGGAGCAATAAATACTGATGCCTAACACATAGGCAACTGTGAATGTGAATACACACCGCAACGTGTACGGTGTATAAGAAATGGAAAAAGGCTGATCCAGTTTTTCGGTCAGCACTTGTATGATTTGTAACAGATCGGTATCCGGCTCGATGGCACAGGCAGTGATCGCGCCTGCCCACCAGACAACAGGCAGAAACAACAGCCATACCCAAAGGTCAGAACGTTTCCATGCTATCTCTGCAGGCTTCGCTCCTTCTTCACTTTTTTATCTTTTGACACTTCCTTTGCTGGTCCGTCTACCCTATGAAAAGAATCTTCTCCGGGGATCAGGGCAAGGCTGCGCCCATTCTCCCAATGCATGTGGATCTGCCCAGCATCGTCAATAAATGCTACCGTTCCCTGTAATCCCGATGGCATTCCTACCTCATCCATAAAATCCAGGCAAAGTCTTGTTCCTTCAGGATACTGCTTTCGCAGCTGCTCCACTTGTTCTCGATTGTATATCCTCATAGACATCCCTCCCTTCTGCTACCAGAAGAAGTGCCTGCTGGTATTTGGTTTCATGACCTTTAAAATTACGCTGTCAATGCCATCACTGCACCTGCCCATGGCAAGATACTTGTCCCGCAGCCGGTTGAGGGCATTGCGAAGTTCCCGTTGTTCCTCGGTGGTGATGGGAAGCCTTTTCTCAGAAAGTTCATAGTCCCGGACTTTCTGCAGCATGGCTTCTGTAGCCGGACGAACCTCTCCCATCTGACTCTGGGCTGCCAGTTCATCTTTTAATGCCACCGTAAACATATTTTTCATGATGTTGTCCGTTTTTAAATAGTAATCTGCCATCTTCGGCACCTCCTTTGTTACACCCAACATACCACAAGAACCCTGCAATAGCTATCCCAACGGCGGAACTTTTTTAAGAACCTACCGCTCCGGCTGTTTCTCTTTTTTCTCCTTCTTCGGTGTCTGCTTTGGCGGTTCCTCAAAGGAAAAATCATCCTTAGAAAAAGTCTGCTCCTGTTCCCCGAAGTTCCGTTCCATATGGTTACGGATGGTATAGGCTGCCTGCCGTACATCATTTAAAAAGCCACGCAGCTCCTGAGAATCCTTCTGTCCATTTTCATTCATCTCTACCACTTTTCCAAACTGGAAACCGGACACGTCTGCCCCATACCGCTTGCCGATTACATAAGCGGCACAGTACGCCTGGGCATTTACCTTCTTCCTTACATAGCTGCCATCGTGCTGATCCAAAGCAGCACACGCCAGCTCCCGGTTTACTGCATGGAACGTGGTCATTTCATCCATTCCGTTGCGTACATAGACCGTGCGCTGTTTCGGGATATACTGTGCCTGGATACCCTCCGGCAGATTGTCTGCGATCTGCATCCGCACTGACTGGTCCTTTAACACTGCATGGATCAGTTCTTCCATCGGACGTTGTGGGCGTTCCTCCAACGGTTTTCCGCTCATCTGGCTGATGTCAAAACCTTTGCTGATGGTATAGCCTGTGCGCATCTCCCCATCTTTTTCGTATTCGGTGCTGACCATATAGGTATAGCCATGCACCCCGGATTTTGGGGAACGGTGTTCTTTTTTCCAGTAATCATAAGACTTGACTACCGTTGCTTGTGGATTCTGTCCATAGATCAACAGAAGGTTGGGCGTTTTCTGTGTGTTGCACTGTGCCATAAAATCCAGGAATCCTTTTAATGATTCTCCATTTTGGAACACCGCCTGTGCCTGGGTATCCACCTCTGCCCACACTTCTTCCCTCTGCTGTTTTTTCATGGCCGCATATTCTTCTTTTGACAGACGCTGCTCTGCCGCCTGTTCTTCCCCAGCTCCACCTGGGATCATATTCGTTAAATCCATATCACCTTACCTGCCTTTCACTTTTTTCTTCTTTCTCTGCTGGTTTCTTGGTTTTCTCCGACTCTTCTGTGTCTGCCTGCGCTGTTTCTGGTCGGCTTCGATCTTCTTTAGTTCCTGCCGGACAGAGGGTTTCTCTCCTTTCCAGCTAGTTTCCTGCCCGGAAAAAGAAGCGCTGCTGTGCGAGGAAGGTCCGGACAGATTCCCTGCCTTCTCCGCCTGGGTAAAATTTCTGTCAGGAGGGTAGATTTCCCCCACATCAAACAGATGCTCTTCTTCGTCTAATTCAAATTCAATGGTTCCTTCCGGCAGTACCACCTTTTCGGTCTTGACTGGAAACTCCTCCTTTCCTTCGGTTTTCTCGGTAAACTCTGCATCGATCACACGCTCTGCTTCCCGTACTGGCGCTTGCTCCACCACCGCTTCTCCGGCTTCGGATTTGACAAAGTCCAGATTCATCTTATCCAGCACCCGGTTCACCTTTGCTGCATCATCGGCAAACACCATGATTTCCGCTGACTTGGGATTTTTCTTATCCCGGATGACCACATACAACAGTCCCCTGGATTTGGCTTCCCCGGCAAACTCCCGCAGCCTGTCATGGGGAATGGTAAAAAACTTCATTGCCCGCTGTTCCTTTAACATCCGAAGCAGGTTGGTTTTTCCCCTGGTCTTTTTCTGATCCTTCATGACTGCTACGATCAGTACTGCCAGATTTTTTGCAATGCTCCCGCTGATCCGCAGCGTATGTTCCATGCCTTCCATAGAATACCGGACAATCTGATCTGCCGCATCACCGCCATAATTCATACGCTCTCACCTCCTTACCGATTCCGTTCTGCTTCTTTCCGCTGTTTCCCGGACACCTCCTGTATCTGCTCCTGTTCTTTTGCATGCCTTAACCGTTCCTCCAGCTCTTTAGACTGCACTTCTATCTGCCGGCTTAACCGAATTTTCTTCCGAAGTTCTTTTAATTCCCCATTGATGTCCTGAATACGCATACATCCCGGTTCTTTCCGGTATAATTCCCTGCGCTCCTTCATCAGACAAAGTATCTGCTCTTCCAATGGCTTCCGGTAAGCTACCAGTTCTTCCCTGGTGGTAATCCCTTCCTTTTGAAGAAATTCCATCTGGCAGATCCTTTGCTCCAGCCTTCGGATATCGGAACGTACTGCATAGGGGACTCGCTTCAGTCTCTTTGGGAATATCCCCATCTGATATAAATAGGAGTAATAGAGTTTCTGCAAGCCTGTAAGTTTCTTTTTTGGAATCTGCACCTGCGTTTTTCCATACACCTGCCGGATCTTTGGACGCAGGATCTTCTCCCGGATCTCTGCCTCCCCATAGCCTTTTCCCAAAGAGCGCAGGCGCACATATCGCTCCATCCCCGGTGTTTTTAATGCCGGGTACTTCCGGTTCAGTTTCCACGTATAGCCCCGCTTCTCCATTTCTTTTACAAACTGACTCCAGGAAAAACTCATTTCAATGGCTTCCCGGATATCCATGCGAATCGCTGTCCTCCAGGTAGGTCTTCCTTCCGCTTCTGCTTTCCATTGGGCATAGTGCATGGCTTTTCCCTGATTCGTCTGAATCACAGAAAGACCATATTTTTTGCATAACTGGTCGGAAATCTGACGCACTTCGGTAAAATAACTTTTGGCATTGCTGTGGTATTTTCTCCCATCCACCATACTCACCGAATTCCATACCAGATGGTTATGGTAATGACTGGTATTCAAATGGGTCGTGATCACCACCTCATACTGTCCTTTCAAAAGCTGCTCTGCCAGCTCCTGTCCAATGAGATGTGCCAGTTCCGGGGACACTTCCCCTTCCGCAAAACTTTGTACTAGATGATATCCCTGCACTCCCTCTTTTTTATGAAAACGCTCTTTGGTTTTTACCATATCCGCATAGGCAGTTTCACAGGTACACCCCATAGCATTCTCAAAAATGGTCTGCTCTGTTTTTTCCCGGTTGAATGCATAATCAATGGCTTCTTCCAAGGAGCCGGCACTTTTGGTGGTCTTTGTCCGGTCTTTCACATAATCAATGGAACGGTCCAGGCGGTGGACGGGGAGGACGCTGGTATATGCCATCTACCATTCCTCTTTCACCAGATGCCAGGTCTCTTTGGAAATCCGGAGCATTTCCTGTACGCTGGTTTCTCCTGCCATCCCGGTTCCATTGGCAACATGAGCCAGCTGGTTCGCATTGTTACAAAGCCCCGCAATCTTTCTCAGAAGTTCTGCATGATGCTCACAGGGCTTGGTCTGCAGCTGTGCGCCTAAAATTAGAGACCGCAAGAATTCTTCCCTGCTTAATCCACTCTTTGCTACCTGACCGTCCAGATGCCGAAGTTCCTTTGCATTTAATCGTACCGGAACCACATGGTTTCGTTTTCTCATTCGACCACCTACCTTTTTCTTTTATGCTGTCTGTAAAGGATACACCTGGATTCCTCTGCGCTCCATCTGCCAGAGGAATTCCCCAATCTCCCAGACCTGCCCATTCACATCCACCTGCTTTTCATCTACAAAGCGGCAGAGCCCAATCTCTTTTGTTCCATCCTCTGCCATCATGCAAAGGTTTTCCCCATCCAAAAGGGAGAACTGTTCTGTCCCTTCCATATCCCGGAAATGGATTGTTTTCCGTTCTCCCTCCTTTTGTCTGCGTATCCGCATCTGCTCCATCTGCTGATCTTCTCTCTTTCCTGCAACTACACAGCACATCAGTCCAATACCAAAGGCTGCGCCTGCCATTGCTCCAAGAGTTACTCCTGCAAAAAACATATTTCTTCTCTCCTTTCTCGACTGCCGGGGGATTGGGGTTCTCCCCAAAGTGCGTTTGGATATCCAAACGCTATGCTTGCAAAACCAGTTCCACCGATTTCCATCGACTCCCCCATGCAGAATCGATTATGATTCCTTTTCTTTAATCTTGATCAATCCATCTAATGTGGTGCAGATAATATGCAATCGGTCTGCTGTACTGATATCGGTATTCATTGTTCCAGTAACCTCTTTTCCACAGACCACCACCATCCGGCACCGCTTTAAGATTAAGTGGGACATCCGGTTGTATGCCTGCAAATCCTCAGCTTCCCCTTCATCCAGAAAAGGAAGAAAGCCAAATCTCGGACAAATAGGAACATAGCCCAACTCATAAATCTTTCGGCAATATCGCTGCACCTTCACTCTGCTTTCCTCTGCTGGACAACACACATAGGCCATCGCCTGTTCCATCGCCTCACCCCTTTCCTGCATCCACATGGATGCACCTTTCTTTTTCAGAAATAAAGTTGGACATCCATGTGGATGCCCTTTCTATTTCTCGCTCTCTTCTTTTTCCTTTGTTTCCAGTGCAAACTTCACACGGTCACTGCCCAGCTTATAATAGGCATCCGTCACTTCAATGCCTACTGCCTCATAGCCTTCTTCCACCGCTGCAAGGATGGTTGTTCCTGCTCCGGCAAACGGGTCTAAGATTCTTCCACCCGGCTCACAGATCTGAATCACATCCTTCATAAGCTGCAGAGGCTTTTCTGTCACATGGATACGATTCTGAGGATTTCCATAACGGAACACCCCAGGAAGGCAGGACACTGGGCGGTTAATTGGCATCGGGCCATTACTGCCCCACACAATATACTCAGCCTGCTGGCGGAAACGCCCTTTCTGAGGTCGGGAGTTTCCCTTATCCCACACTGCGGTTCCTCTCCAGATCCAGCCTGCCCACTGAAGGGCATCGGTAATGGAGGGATACTGTCTCCAGTCAATAAACAGGCAGATCGGCGCCCCGATTTTACAAGCTTTTCGCACATCATAAAGCCACTCTGCCATCCAGTGAGTCCAAGAACGCTGGTCCTTATTATCCCCATCAAAATCCGGCAGGGCATTTTCCGCTTTCATACTACTGTATTTTTGGTTGGTCGTGCGATTTCGCTCATTCTGTTTTGTTCCCCCGGACGCATAAGGCGGATCGGTGATGACTGCATCAAAGATTCCCGGCTGAAATGCTTTTACCAGTTTCAGCGTATCTCCATGTAAAATTGTCCAGTTTTTCCCTCCGGTATATTCCTCCGGGTATGTTCCTTCTTTCAATAAGTTCCCTAACTGCAGGGTATTTTCCATAGGCATCATCCTTTCTTATCAGCGCTCCGGCTGTTTTTTACTTTTCTTTTTATTTTTCTGAATACATTCCAAAAGCTGCAAACGTTTTTTCTGCGTTTCTGCATCTGGCACACTCAACTCGGTTTCTACATATTCACTAATGATATTCAAAGCCTGATAGTAGCTATCTGATTTCATCACTCGCTCATACATTTCATTTGCCTGTTCATCCATGCCGTCCTTAATCAGCATTCCACCTGCCGCTCCTAAAATAACGAATACATTTCCATCCATTCCTAAGAGATGCATCTTCGGGCGTTTCGGAACATCTGCCTGATTTTCTTGTTTCTCCAGCTTTTCTTTTGAGACTTCCGGTTTTGCCTGTTGAAATTCAAAATCCATTGGTCGCCAAAAGTGTACACACAGTTCACCACCCTCTACCGGAATTTCCTGCTGTTCAAAACCTTCTCCCCATCCATCACTATACTGTCCGGTAAGATATTCACACAGTTCCGATAATTCTTCCGTTTCCAGATACTCCTTTAGTTCTAAAATTGTACAGCCATATAGCACCCCATCGGCTTCTTTCACGGATGGAACTGCGGATAACACTTTTTCTTTGATGGCAGCACTTCCGTCAAAGTAATCCATCAGATTATCTCTCCTATCATTCTCATATCCGACACGGCTGTATTCCGCAATCTTCTCTTTAATTTCAGAAACATACGGTATCAAATCTGCTCCATCAAAGAGTACCTGTTCTTCTTCTAATTCATGGTATTCCTCTCCTTCCCAATCTTGTTCCATCTCATTTGGAAGAAATGTTCCTGTCAGTGGTGTCAATAATTCAATTTTTAAAGTATCTTCCATTTGTCTCACCTCCCTAGTTCCCTTCGCTGTTTTTGCTGTTTTTCCCATGCCTGTTTTGCCAGATCTCCATAATCGGATCCTTCTATCTGAGGTAAGTTACAGACCACGGTATAATTTTTCCCATACTGCTCCTTTAACTGCTCGCATGCCCATCGCCCGGCAAAGTCATTATCGGTGCAGATTTCAATCTCTGTCACCTCTGAATGCTCTTTTAGGAAATGTTCCAATGCATCCGGGCGTTTCATCTTCTTCGTTGCTTGTTCCGCACCTTCTTTTGGTGCCGCAATCCCGCCTAGAGACAGGCGGTACTTATCGGTCCATCCATCTTCCAGTGTCATGTGAGCAAGGGCGTCAATGCAGGCTTCATATACTGCCACCCGGCAGCTTTTCCCTAAAGGTGGAACACAAAAACTGTATTGTTTTTCACTGCCTTCCTGTTCCATCCGAAAGCTCTTTCCCCGATTATCATAGATTCCTCGCAGGAAAGCATACTTTGCATGTTCCTGTTCATCCATTCCAACAAAAACAGCGTTATGATATGGGGAGCTCTCATACAGGATTCCAAGCTGCACACAGTAATCCAGAACATCATCCCGGATTCCCCTTTGGTTCAAATACCTCCGCACCCGATAAAAACTGTCATTTGGCACGGGAAGGACAAACTCCTTCTTTTTCGGGGCTGGCTCTTCTCTTGGAATATACACAGGAGTCTGCTCACACAAGGCTTTCACTGCTTCCGTATATTCCATGCCATCTACCTGCATCAAAAACCGTAGTGCAGACATTCCACCAATATCCCTAGATTTCCAATGCCATTTGCTGGTAATCTCATTGATTTTAAAACTGTCATGATCCTGAAGCTGCCATTCATTTCTTGTCCGTGTTTTTTTCAGTCTCCCCGGCTGATGCATCTGCAGATACTCATAGGCTCTCACCTGCTTGGCTGCCTGATATTCTTCTTCTGTAACCCAAGCCATCAGATTACCGCATTGCGAAGAGCCTCGACCTTATCGGTGCGCTCCCACGGAAACTCTTTTCTTCCGAAATGCCCGAAGGCGGCTGTCTGTCGGAAAATAGGATGGGTAAGGCGCAGGGTATCCACGATCTGCTTTGGCATCAGTCCAAACACCAGAGGGATTGCCAGTTCCAGACAATCATCGGCACACACTTTTCCCGTACCAAACGTATCCACCTGCACCATCACCGGCTGGGCAACCCCAATGGCATAGGCCAAAGACACCTGACATCTGCTGGCAAGTCTCGCAGCGACAATGTTCTTGGCGATATATCTGGCCATATACGCTGCCGAACGGTCTACTTTTGAACAATCCTTCCCGGAATATGCTCCACCTCCATGGGGAACCATGCTGCCATAACTATCTACCATTAGCTTCCTTCCGGTCAGTCCTGTATCCGCATCCATGCCTCCGCAGACAAAACGACCTGATGGATTGATAAAAATTTTTGTATCTTCATCTGGCGGAAGGAGACGAAGTGCCGGAAGAAGCACCTTTTTTCGGATCTCTGCTTCCAGTTTCTTCAGATTCTTGTCCTCCGTATGCTGACAGGACACTACCACACTGTCCAGTCGGACAGGATTTCCTTTTTCATACTCTACGGTCACCTGAGCTTTTCCATCTGGCAGAAGTCCCTGAATATAAGAGCTTTGTCTGCAAGCAGATAATTCCCGGACAATCCGATTGGCCAGCACTACGGGCATGGGCATGAGCTGCTTCGTCTCATCACAGGCATATCCGATCATCACTCCCTGATCCCCTGCCCCTTGGAACCAGTCCATCTGATTGTCAGACACCCCTTCTCTTCGTTCTTTTGAAATATCGACTGCCCCCGCGATATCGGGACTCTGCTGATGGACAAAGGTATCCATTGCAATCCCCTCACTGGAATACCCAATATCAGACAGTACCTTTCGCACGACTGCAAACACATCCGGTTCATAGGCACTGGTAATCTCTCCCGCCACAATAATATTTCCTTTTGTAGCAAGCACTTCGCAGGCTACTCTGGAATTTTCATCATTCTTCAGACACACATCCAAAATTGCATCTGCAATCTGGTCACACAATTTGTCCGGATGTCCTTCTGTTACTGCTTCTGCTGTATAAAATTTTCTCATATGAATTTCCTCTCTTTCATGCAAAAAGGCAGGACACCTTCCTTTTTACGGGAATATATCCTGCCTAATTTCTTCTTTATTTGACTGATTTACTGATTATGTAAATTTTAAATGGACTGTAGGTATCTCCAGATAGTTGTAAAAACACACACTTTTGAACACTCCTCCAACACCACATGTCTACATAAATCGCCACGATTTGGTGCATTCTCCTTAACTTCGAACATTTTTAGTGCTGTATCACCATTTCGCAGCTGCAACTTGTCTCACATTCTGCACTTTTCGGGTACTTTTGAACACTTCCTGATATCATCTACCTCAAGAGATGCTGGAGATACCCAGAGAGCAGAAGAAAGTGCCCATCTTTAAACACTTTTCCTGTTTAAGTCCCTACTTTTACTGCCACAAGGATGTTCCGGGCTTCCTTCCACTCATAAGAACAAGTCACCAGTGTCAGAGTTTTCTCACAACCTATGCCATCTACCCCTGTTTCAAACAGCGACAGCGCTTTTGCCTGCTGTACATAAGCCTCCGCACCCTGCGGACTGTGAAAAGATGCCTGCTGAAAGTCAAACATGGACACATCGGCTTTCAAGATTGCCACTATCTGGTATTCTTCCATGCCTTCCTGTGTCTGAAAAAACACCTTGGGATGTGCTTTCCAGTAATCATAGGAGACGTACTGATCCAGATTCCCGAACATTGCACCGCTGTTCATGTTGTGACCGTAGATGGTCAGATTCTCGGATTCTCCCAGAATACAGTCTGCCTGGAGGAACAAACTTCCATTGATGTCGTAGTTTCCCCGGTAATCTCTCCGTAGATAATACTCTGGATCTTCCGCATTGCTCTGCAGTACCGGATAATCGATGCCACTCTCCGGGATTGTAAGCCAGCCCCGAACATCCGGATACTTGCTCTGGAGAGAGCGAAGGTCAATGGCAGACACTTCCGGTTCTCTTCCAGCCTGTTCATCTTTTTGCCCTGGAGAGTCCCCGCCCGGAGGAATATCCTCCGGGAAGCAGGTTTTTAACTCCTTCACCAGTTCCCGGTTCTGCCGGGGAACGGCCACATAATCATAATAAAGCAGCGCTGCACTGAACATACAGATAGCACACAATACTGCCTGCAGAATCCACAGCTTATTCTTCTTTTTTCGCTTCATCCGCTTTTTCCGTTTTTCCATGTTTCTTCTTATAAATTATGGTTACCATGAGTCCGGCTACTGATACTCCCAGAAGAACAAACAACAGGACTGGTTTCCAGTGATTATCCCCTGTCTGCGGTACACCCGGTGTTTCCGGTGTTCTTGCATCCTTCATCTCCACTTTCTGAATCTCCATGGTATCTTCCAGTGTAAATTTCACATCCTCTGCGATCTCATAACCTTCCGGTGCGGTGATCTCACGCAGAGTCAGCTCTTCCCCTACTGGAAGTTTCTCTACCAGATGAGGTTTCCCGTCCGTTACCCACTCTTCCAGAATCTCACCCTCTTTATTTAAAATCTGCAGCTTGGCTCCTTTCAGTTCTTCGCCTGTGGTAATATCTGTTTTGGAGATTTCCACTTTGGAATAGGCATCCTTCATCTCCACCTTGGTCACACTGCCATCTTCCTTTACTTCAAACTCGATATCTTCTGCAGATACATAGCCCTCTGCATAAGGCGGCAATTCTTCATGGAGCGTATAAGTTCCCTCTGGCAGTCCATATACCACGTGCGGTTCTTTCGTACTGATCCACTCTTCCACAATGTTGCCCTCTTTATCGATGATCTGCAGCTTGGCTCCTTCCAGTTCTTCCCCGGTTGTAGCATCGGTTTTCGTAAACTGGCTCTCAGTCGGCTGGTTTTCCACCTCTTTGGTCAGCTGGATTTCTGCAAGGTTCTGGTCTGCGTAAGAGGCATCGATTTCCCAGATTTCCTCATTTGGAAGATAACCTGGTTTTCTCACTTCCTCTTTTACATAATATTTCCCATGATACAGGTCGCTGTCAAAGGTAAGCTGTCCATTCTCATCAGTGCCTTTCTTCTCCAACAGAGTATCCTTTTCAACAAGAACCTCACCCTGCTGGGACAGAATATCTTCTTTTGCATACAATCCAAAAATAACGCCTTCCAGCTTTTCTTCTGTGACAGCATCTTTCTTTTCTACAGAAATGGAAATCTTCTGTCTCTCATTTTTATAGGTAACCCCTGCATAGACTACTGCCTCTGTATCATCTTCTGGAGTCAGCGTGAATTCCTTCTGTTCCAGATTTAGGACAAAATGGTCACCTGCCACAGTTTCTTTCAGATAATAAGAACCCAATGGAAGATTGTTCACCACTGCTTTTCCTTCTTTATCTGTAACCAGTGTTGCTACCAAATCATCTTTTTCATAGCGGATAACCGGATTGCCCTGCTCATCCTTTGCTCCGTCTGTGGAATAAATCGTATCCTTTGCGTACAATTCAAAAGTTGCCCCTTCCACGCTGGATTCTTCATATACAAAGTCATGGAACACCCCGGTATCGGTATCCTCTCCGTTCACTGCATCTTTGATCTTTCCTGCCAGTCTCTTTGCCTTTGCAAGCAGGGAATCTCCCTTCACCTCTACTGGCTGTTCCCCGGTTTTCGTTAATGTCAGGCTTCCCACCTGTTCATCATTTGGCTGCTCGACTTCCACGATGACTGCTCCGGTATCCGGATCGATCTGATGGGCGCTGTCAGAAGAAACCTTGATCACGATGCCCTCTTTCGGATTTTCCTTATAAGTACCTTTTCCAGTCACTTCCAATGGAGAAAGCAGTTCTTTTCCATCGTACAAAGACATCTCATATCCCTGTCTTACAAAGCCTTCCGGTGCTTTCACTTCTTCAATCCGGTAAGTAGAACATTTCAGTTCTTCCGGTGTTACCAAATAGCCTTCCTCATTGGTCTTGAAAACACTGATAGTCTCTTTCTTCGGATAGAATACGGTCTGCTCTACATATTCCTCTTTTTCCATATCAAAGATTTTATAAGATGCGCCTGCTTTTAAAACCGGATTTCCTGTCTGTGCATCCTTTTTCACAATCTTCAACAAAAATTCAAATGGACGATCATCAAAGATTCTCCATACCATAGGTTCTCTGCTGTCCTCATCTACCTTTACTAAAAACGGAGCAATGGCTTTCAAATTCTCCGGCACCGTACTTTCTTCTACAACATAAAGACCATACGGAAGTTCTGGGCTGATGGCATACCCCTTTTTGTCGGTGATGAGTTCCGGTACTGGAACCGCCTTGCCATCCACATAGGTCACTGCAACCTCTTCCTTACTGAAATCATATCCTCGGAAATCCTCTGCAGTAAACTGGTTTCCATTGGATGGTTTTAATTCCCCGCTCTCTACTTTAGAAAGACTGCTCACCAGATAGACTTTGAATCCTGCCCCTTCCACAAGGTCTGTTTCCGTCTGATCTCCATCCTCACTGATCTTGATAAGCTGAAAAGCCTGTTTCTTTACCTGTTCCTGTACCGTCAGGTCTCTTGTAACCTCTGCCACTTCCTGTCCCTCATAGGTGAGGTTCACTTCATACTCCGTGGCATCTACCGTATAACCTTCCGGTGGCGCAATCTCTTTGACATACATTTTTCCCAGATTCAGTTCTGAAAATTCCAGAGTACCATCTTCCTTGATCACACCCTGGGCGATGAGACTGTCTTTTTTAAACAACACACCTGTTTTCCCATCTGGATGTACAATGTCCTCTCTGGCATACAGACCATACACCGCTCCTGCAAGGGCACTGTCTCCCTGCGGAAGAAAGTCTTGTGTTTCCTTATCAATCTTTTTGATATGGACAGCCCCTTTTACTCTGTCATCCTCTGCTGTGATCAGAACGGTTTTCCCTGCTTTTACATCCACCTTATGGATCACATCACTCTGCACATACTTATCCGGAGCCTTGATTTCTTTCACATACACCGTCTTAATGGCAGCTTCGAAATAATCACTGACTGCTTTCCCATCTTCCCCGGTAGCTGGCATTTCCATCAGCAGATGTTCACACTTGCTGTCTGTATAAATACCATACACCGCGCCATCCAGTGGATTCTTGGTATCTGCATCTTTTTTGAGAAGTTCAATTCTTGTCATCTCCAGCCAGTTGACTGTAAAGCTGACTGGATTGGCCTTTTCCGATTCAAACACTCCGATATCCTGATTATTGTTTCCGGTGGATAACACCAAAGTTCTCCAAGTCTCTCCCACAGAACCGTGCAGTTCCCCGGAGGAATAGGTTCCGGTATAAAGCATTGGTGCGGTCAGATAAAAGGTATCCCCGCCGTAAATCTGCAGACTTCCATTCTCTGTAGAAGTTCCCTTGGTCTTGTTATAAACCGTAATATCTTTTGGAACGCTCACAGATATATAGTTTCTATGGTCTCCGGACAGTGTGATATCCGGTGTTTTCTGCACATTTCCGTCACGGACTGCTTTTACCGATGTCTCAGAAAGAGAAATCTCTCCTTTCGGCGGTTCTTCCATGGCAAACAAATGGTCAATGAAAGCAATCACACCTGCTTTTACTAAATCCTCATACTTACATCCTGTAAATCCTGCCTCGCCTGCATAGGCATAGCTGGCTGCGATATGGGTATACACATACTTCTCTTCTTTTGTCTTTCCGGACAGATAACTTCCGGTAATATCCCCGGCGCCACCATAACCATAATACAGCACTTTCTGCAAATTCTTATTGCTGTCCAGAATTTCCGCTACATAATCTCCACTTGGCGGTGAAGAACGATGGGACTCCAGACAGTAAGCAATCTTTCCGTTCACCGTAAACCAGCAGGTCAGATAATTTCCAATATAACTTGGATAATAAATGACCTCCCCTTTTTCCAGACATACCGTACTTCTGGCAGTAAAGGTATTGTCTGCACCGGAAAGCATCATCACTTCCCCTTCCTCAATTTTTTCTTCCAATTCTCTCGCTTCTGCCTGTGCATCTGCATCCCCTCCGGATACGGTCACTTCCACATCCGGAAATTCCTGCACAGGCGTCTCCGAATCTTCTTCGGATTTCGTATCCTCTTTCTGTTTCTGCCCACCGTTTTCTTCTGCATGGGCCTGTCCTTCCGTATCCGTCAGGATAATCTTACGAGTAACCGGGTAGCCATCACGCTCATCTTTTGGCATAACCCAGTAAGTTGCAACATAAGTCCCTGCCTGGTCTGGATGATACGCACCGCCATCCTCTGCTTCGATACGTTCCAAAGTCACATCCTCTTTTTCCGGATCATACTGAATCCCTTCCATGCAGGTCTCTGCCATAAATTCCTTGTCGGAAACATCTTTGGTGATATCCTCTGCAGTCACTGTCTGCTCAGAAACTTCCGACACCGGATGCTCCGATTCTTTCTTACTTTCTTTTTCTGTCACAGCATTCTGTGAAATTTCATTTTCTGCCGCATGGACATCCGCCAAATTTCCAAGCGGACTAAGACCCATGAGCAATGCGAGCCCGAAGGCTGCAAGTCTTGTTTTGATATTTCTGCTCTTCATTGCATTCTCCTTTTTTCGTTAAAAATACCGCAGAGGCTTTCCCCTGCGGCTTTGTTATCTGCTGACTTCTGTTTTCTTTTGACTGGGTTTCTGTCTGCCCACTTCCTGTCTTGTACGTTTTAACGCATCGGTAATGGAACGGCTGGAAATCCCATTTTGATGACAGCCTTCCACAATCCCCATAAAATAGAGGTCAGAGGGAATGGCTGGCTGGTCTTTATACGGGGCATTCATGGTATATGCCATCACTTCCCGTTTCACACCATCCTTCCCCTGGACTTTGACAGTCTCCTTTCCATACAGATGGGGATACCCTTCGTAAAAATCCAGGCTCTTTTCACACTCTGATGTAATCTTCCAAAGTACTCCTTCTACCCGACTTCCCTCTTCCGGCAGAATGGTGGCAACACCGCTTCCCTTACCCCTGCCACAAAATGTCAAGCGATACCCTTCCAGATGGACAGGCTCTACTACAGAAGCAGCCGGACAGCGGTATGCCATCTGATCTAAGTTCATGTTACTGCCATAGGCAAAATAATACGTTTCTTTCATCTCTACCTCCTATCGAGCATCCTCTGCCCGATGATTTCTGTTCAAACATTCGTACTGGCTCCGGTCATATCTCCACGCCCGATCCCCTTCCAGATTGGCAAGCAGATGTTCCCGGACATTTTTATATTCCGGTCCAATGAGCCCCAGCCGCAATAAAAAGGTACGGAAGGTAAATGCCGGATTTTCTGTAATCTCTGTTTTCCGCATCTGGGTGCATTTCTGATTGATGGCCTGGGCGGAAATGGCAAGCGCCAGGGTGATATTTGCCCGCACCTTTCCTGCATGGAGGGTGCTTTCAAAACACCGCCATTCCAGCGTTCCCTTCGAAAACACTGCATGCAGGTTTAAGGCATAATACCGGGTACTGTCATAATGATCATGACTTCCATCCCTGCCTCCGTACCATATCTGTTTCAGCTTTTCCATAGAAATGGTGCTGTTTGGCATCCTGCGGATTTTTTCCAACACAATAGGGCGTACTTTCTGACAATAGTTGCTTTCTCTGGAAGTCTGCACTTTCAATGCCTTAAACAGAATATCCTCTTTCGAATACATAATCGTCATGGCATTTTTCAGGCTCCTTGCCGTATGATTTGAGGCATCCACGTGAACGTGCTGCCCACAGGATTCATTCACTCTTGCCCGGTGATGTCTGAGACACCTGACTACTTCCTGTAGTTTTCCCATCTCAGAATACTCAAGTTTCGGGCTTACCATCTCCGTACTATATTCACTTCCGGCATGAACCATCTGGCCACGCTCCCTGCGTTGTGTATAGATACTGCCATCATACATAAACTTCCATTTTTTCCCTTCTCGGTCCATCACAGACCATGTTTGATAATATCCGCCATCATAAACTGCGCGTGTTCCAAACAATTCTGCCACTGCTTCTGCAGCCCTCTGTCTGGTAATACCTGTCATCTCAATCTCTGTACCAAAGTATTGGTTCTGAATTCCAATTGCCATACTGCCTTACCTCTTTGTCTTTTCATCCTCTGCCCGGATTTCTGCATCTGCCTGCCGAAGAAGCGTTCCGATGGCTTCGATCACGTTGACAGTCACTCCATTTCCAGCCTGTTTATAAAGCTGGCTGTCCGAAGTATCCTGTTCGATGCGGTCAATCTGCCAGTCATAAAACCCCTGCAGTCTCAGACATTCCCTTGGCACCAATTTCCGGATTCTGCCCCGATAGGCAACTCCATGCCTGTCTGTGGCAGTAATGGTGAACATCGGCTCTTCCGGCTCCTTCATCCTCCGGCCATTCTGCCGGGTTTCTTCTCTTCCCGGAGTCAGCACTGCTCTGGCACCTTCCTCTTTTAATACACCGGAGCATTCTCCTTTGTGATTATGGATGCCGGACTGTCTGGTATTCAGACATCTGCAATGCTCTGTCACCAGAGGTGGCGGAGACAAATCCACAAAATGAAGTGTCCCCTGCTGGATTCCTGTGGTCAGGGTATGGGCGATTTGATGCCCCACACGCCCTCTCCGGGTGTTCATTCCTGCATATCCCAGGTCAATGCTGTCTCCCGGATACGCCATCTTATATCCCTGCTTGGTATTCTCTTTGATAGGAACACCAACCTCATATAATCCGGTTTTTCCACCAACGCCTCCCGCTCCGGAAGTCAGGGTACAGCTTAACCCTTCGGCTTTGTAGATTCGTTCCCCCTGTCTGCCTGTCTGGACTTGAACAAGAGGCGTTCCATTTGCTGTTGGGAAAGGTAATATTTTTCCGGCACATCTTCGATCAAGATATCCGACAAGATACACCCGCTTTCTGGATTGGGGGACTCCAAAATCCTTGCTGTTAAGCACTTTCCATTCCACACCATACCCCAGCTCAGATAGCGTACTGAGGATGGTGTGAAACGTCCTGCCTTTGTCATGCGAAAGCAGTCCGGGAACATTTTCAAGGATGAAATACGCAGGTCGCTTGTCTGCAACCAGTCTGGCAATCTCGAAGAACAGAGTTCCTCTGGCATCTGCAAATCCTCCTCGCTTTCCGGCGATAGAGAATGCCTGGCAAGGAAATCCTGCACACAAAAGATCAAAGTCTGGCATTCGCTCTGTTTCGATTGTTCTTGCGTCATTACAAAACCACTCCCCTTCTGTGTCGAACAGCAATCGGTAGTTCTTATCCGCATAAGCATCCACCTCACAGTGCCCTACGCATGTAAAACCGCCTGCGCGTCTTAACCCTTCCCGGAATCCCCCGATCCCGCTGAATAAATCAAAAAATCGAATGGTTGCGGCTATCAACCTCCTTTGCTGAGAAAAGCAGGCGGCATGGTTTCTTTCCCACACCACCTGCTGGTTTTTAAGTTCTATGTATTTGGCATTATGCAATCTCTTCGGTTTCTTCCTCGGATTCTGACAGTTCTTCTTCCTCATCTGCATCTTCGGGAAGTTCTGAATCTGGTTCTTCCTCTTCCAGTTGTGCGGATTCCTCGAAGTTCTCATCGTCTGGTTCTTCCTCCGCAGCTTCCATCCCTTCGATTCCCTCTTGGGTAATCTCTTCTTCACTGGTCTCTTCTGCAGGTCCTTCTGCTTCTTCCAGTCTGTCTGCTTCTGGGGTTTCTTCCGGCTGTTTCAGTTCTTTCCATTTGGCTTCTACCTCTTCCACCGCTTTTTCAATAATGCGGATGAGAAAATCTTTCTGTTTGATGCCTTCCTTTGCGACTGCCCATTTGACTCTCTGGAATAATTCCTCTGTGACCTGTACTGCTAATGTTCTTTTTTCCATGCTCTCTTCTCCTTTGCCTTCCAATCTGTTAAAGTGTTCTTCAATCACCTGCCGGATAAATATCTGTGTACTCGTTTCCTTTTCTTCGATCTCGGCTCGTACCTTCTCATGTAATTCCACCGGGATCTTTCCGCATATGTTCTTCATCTCTGCCATAAGCGTTTTCCCCTTTCGTTTTGTTATACACAACATACTCCAAAGTTTGAAAGAAAGCTATTCACAATACCCACTAAAGAATCCATGTCAAATGCATGTAAAACCCAAGCATATCCAACAATGCCATACTTTCCTTGTCCATAGGCCTCACCCCCTTTACTCCTGTTCCATCTGAAATAAAAAATCCAGCATCTGATCTGGAATTTCTTCCTTTTCACATGCTGGCAATCGTTCCATACTGCCACTTTTCAATTCTTCCCGAACCGTCTCCTGAATCAGTTTCCGCAAAGTTTCCCGCTCTTCTTTTTCCAAAATCACATCCACCAGATACTGATTCCTCTGTCCTTTTGGAACTTCCATTAAAATCTGCCACGCTTTTTCATGCTCCGGGTTCTTAAGGTTTGGGCGAAAGGAAAAGACCGGGCGGCTCACAATGTCCTCATCTGCCCCACAATCCGTTCATATCCGGCTGCGTTGGCATGGACGTCTGTGAGGTAAATTGGGCGACACAGGCGGTCCTGGGTACTTACACGGTGCTGGAAAATAGCAGCACCGCCTCCCATGAAAACGGAAGGAACTGCCCGCAGATCAAAGCCTGCCTCGGTGATCGCAGACAGTATCTTTTCAATGTAAAGCCTGCCCTGTTTCTCAATCAAAGACACAACTTCTGCAGGCATACTGCAGGGCTTTCCATTCAGAACACGCTCGATCTGCGTCTCTGTTACGGACAGCCCGGTGTTTCTGCGCACCTGCTCTAAAATCTCATCCATGCAACGGATAACACCCAGTTCCAGGCTGTGGCAGGTAGCTGCATTAGGAACCGCATTATCAAGACGCATCAAATCCACCGTCCACCCTCCAATATCCACAAGAAGCACAGAGGGTTCATCTTTTAAATATTCCGGATAAAGGGCTAGTGCTGAGTACCCCTGGGGGAACAGTTTCACATCCTCAATCTGGATTTCATAGCGTTCCCCTTCGTAGAAAAAGCGGACAGGCTGTTCCTTCCGAAACAGATATTCCTTAAATTTCTGTTTTTCCCTTCCAAACCCGGTAAGGGGAAGTCCGGCTGCAAGAACAACTTTGGCAGTTCTCTCCTCTTTTCGTTTCCGAATCTCCTGTGCCAGTGCAGCCAACGTCAAAAGATAATAATTGTCATTGATAGTCTTATCCTTCACTAAAGTCTGCCGCCCTGTCCCACACACATAATAAGCGCCGCCGTATTGGAGAACATTCTGCATGGTATAAGGTTCATAGGTGTACCGCATCAGCCCTGTTGGGAAACACACCTGTTTTGTTTTGATGGCATAATATCCGTGGTCGATTCCAATGATCATTGCTTACCACTCCCTTCTTTCTCGTTCTATAGAAATTTCCGGTGAAAGAGCTCCCGGACTCGGAGCCATGCTCCGGCAAAGACTTTTTCTTTTCCAGCCTGTTAAGCTTCCTACTCCCGGTCCTTGACAAATGCCTGGGCCGGAAGATAATGCAGTGTTCCCTCTAAAACAAGCGCCTGCTTTTGAAAGCGCAGGACTCCCTGATTCTGCAAATCACTCAGCTCACGGTACGCTTCCTTTGTCAAGAAATAGCGATGATACTCTCCCTTTTCCCCGAACCATTCCTTTTGCTCCAACAACAAAAACTCCACCATATATCGGGTATCCGGTGCAAAGCGTTTCTCACACAATATGGCATCACCCTTCACTGCCTTCACACCTTCCGATTCCCTGGCTACTGCCAGTAATTCATGGATACTGATACTCACGTTTCCTATCACCTCCCTTCGAAATCTTTTTCCTAATTTTCTGCGAAAAAAGACAGGCACCTATACGATGTCTGTCTCTGTGGGTTCTACCATCCCTTGTTCCTGATATTGTTGTTTTATAATTTGTTCCAGCTGTTTTCGAATTTCCTTATCCGGTACCTGAGTGCAAAACTCCTGAAGCCAGCGGTCATGCAGATGCTCATAATTGTCATTTTCAAATCCTATTATTTATGATAATATAAAATTACTTATTAATACTCGGAGGAACACTATGGAAAAGATACTGTTTTGTAATCTCGATTTATTAAAAAAAACTTTTGACGGAAATGATAATACAATTCTTCATAGAACACGTAATCAATTTTTAAATTATGCAAATGACTTATGTTCAGATGAGGAGAACCATATCTATTTTATTAGTCGTGACCAGAAATTACTCGATTCTGCTAAAGAACACTTTTCTCCTCAAAAAGGCTATCCGAATTTCAAGTTCCGGTCACGTGAAAAAGCACGTGACTTCGTTATGCAAAATCGTCATCATAATAATTTATTTGTATTTATAGGCGGTAAGGAAGTAGACTTTCACATGGCTGTACATACACGCTCTCTTTTTATTGTTCCTACATGGATACCAGTAGAAGAAAAAGCCGAATTTTACGGTGTACATGTTGATACCCCTGAACAACTTTTTAAATTTATACGCGCACTGAATAACCACGAAAATTGGTATGCACAAGTAGAAATAGAACCAAATGTGACTGCTTTATCACTAATGGATGGTAGATATAAATATAAAGCAAAAACAGAAAATGAACGTGACATGGTAGAGCATTTTGAGCAATTATTAAAATTTGGTCAAAGTAGAAATTACTACGATATCCTTTTGTACCATTTTCTTGCGGGAATGACGAACAGCAAATTATTTGATGATATTGAATTGTTTGGAATGATACCTTCTTCTGATTGCTCCTTAAACAAGGATATCTTCGGTTTCATGCGTCAAACAAGAATTATAAAAGGCAAATATATTCCTCGCAAACTAATATACGGCGAAAACTTATTATTAAGAAAAAATCCCAAACAGAAAGCTCACTTATCATATTCGACTGATCAGCGTGCTATAATGGGTGCTGTAGAAGAATTCAAAACTCTATGTATCAATCCTGATTTCAAAAATAAAATCAATACTTTACGGAAATCAGGAAAATTTAATGTTTGTATATTTGATGACTATATGACACATGGAAATTCTTTTAACGCCGTCCGAAATTTACTGAAACAGTTAGGAGCTAACAAAATCATCTTTGTCTCTTTAGGAAACTTCGGAAAGCCATTTCAAAAAAGAGATTATGCAATTAACGGAGATGTCTATAATATTGGTTATACTTACAATATGATTAATTCCAGTATTAAATCTCTTAGTTATAATGATACGGCTAAAGACGAAGTTTCAGAATTATATGAAATTTTTAATTCATAATATTATATTAGAATAGGAAGTATTAACTGTGGAAAAATATTATATTGCTCTATATAAATTAGGTATTAAAAATGAATTACTTCTAAAAGCAATAACTGAATATGACTCTGATTTTATAATCCATTTATTTGAGGGGAATACCGATATTTTTCTTACTAATATAGAATGGTTAGAATACAAAAATATCTTTGAAGATCATTCTTCCCTTCTTAATGCATTAGAAGCTGCCGAAACTATTTTGCAAATTAATAAGCAAAACGAAATCCATACTGCCTTATACGCAACAATTAATTATCCTCATAATCTTATGAGCATGGATAATCCTCCTGCCATTGTATATTATAAGGGTGCAAATCCTAATAAAAATTTCGAAAAGGCTATCGCTTGCATTGGAACAAGAAAGCCTACCCGCTTTGGCTTTAATGCTATTAATTATTTAATCCCCCAATGGGTAAATGAAGGATTTGCAATCATATCTGGTTTAGCTGCTGGAGTTGATCGATTAGCACATGTAGCTTGTTTAGCAGAGGGTGGTAAAACAATTGCTGTTCTTGCCCATGGTCTCGATATGATCTATCCTGCCTCTAATAGAAAATTAGCTGAAAAAATATTGTTATGTGATGGAACATTACTTTCCGAATACCCTGTTGGAACAAAACCTGATAAGTTTAGATTCGTCAATAGAAATCGTCTTATTGTTGGACTTTCCAAAGTAACTGTGGCAATGGAATGTGAAAGAAAAAGTGGATCTATGCATACAATTGAGTTCGCTCAAAAGCAAAATTGTCCTATTTTCTGTCCCGATCCAGGAAACAATCCAAAAAAACCTCAATCTGGGTTAAAATATATATTAGACAATAACATTGGCTCTTTAATTAAAAATGGATTAGATTATCAAAATGTTATTATTTCTGCTGGATATAATATTGAACACCCTTCAATGAATGCTAAATATATAAAAGAACAATATTTGAAGGCATTAATTGCTGGTATAGAGGACGATCTCATAATCAAATCTATTTTTGAAAAAATAGGTTTAAATTATACTTCCGATTGTTCTTGTCTAATTAATCTAAATAACTATTTATTGGATTTTATTCAAAATACCGGTTACCCTATCCAAACAATAATTGATTTATTTATAGAAAGCATCATTTCAACATATACACCAAGCGAGAAAGAGAGCTAACGTCCTCTCTTTCTCTATACTATATAGACATTATATGTTTAAAAATCTTTTCATTTATATACACTTGTTTCGTATCGCCATTTCAGATATATGAAACTTTTCTCAAAAATCTTTGGCTATCCATTTTGTCCTCAGTATCGCACCTTGAGGAACCTTATTATCCACTTTTTCATAATTGTAATAATATTTTCCCTTTGAAAAAGAAAAAACAGAACCTCTTTGAGATTGATTATTCCAAACAAAAGTAGGAACAACACATACCTCTGAATCCGTATATCCATATTTGCCTACTCCAAATGCAATACATGGAATAAAATCTCCAGCGATTTCTGATGTTCTCTTTTCTAATTTTTCCACAGCACGCTCATTTGCGGAAATCATAGTCGTTTCTTTTTCTTTTTTATTAGATAAACAACGACCTACAGAATAAATAAGCAAATCAGGAGTTTCAATATCATTTGTATAAGCCCTGATATACCCTTCACTGTCCATCTGAACCTCATATCCCTTGGTTTCTAATGCTACCTCTGTCAGTGCCTCAAAAAAATTTTTTGTAATTTTTTTTCTCATTTTGAATTCCTCCTTGCAAGTTAGAGATTATTTTTTATTTTAATCTCTTTTGTAGGAATATAATATCACTCTTTTCACATCTTGTCCAGAGTTTATTTTTATTTTTTAACTCTAAAAATTCTAACAATTAACAAAAGGAAACTCCTCTCAGAGACAACGTCATTTTATTATTAGAACTATTCACATCGACATTCTTTTTTACAAATTCAAATCCCAATTCTTTGTAAATCTTATATAATAATTCATTCTTAATATACGTTTCACCCTCATATGGCTCAGAGTGTGGATATACACTTAAGCTAGTACCACCATCTTTAATCACTTCTTGTACCATTTTATCCATAAGTTTTTTACCTATACCTTGATGCCTTACCGCCTCTCTTACTCAAAAATATTTTATTTCGTATTCGCCCTCTACTGCCATTCCTATTCTTCCAATTTCCTTCTTTCGAAAAAAATCTTTATACGCTACTGCTTCAGCCCATCCTCTATTTATGCCTACTACATTAATTCTCACCTTTATATCTTTCATTTTTCCAAACATAATATCACTCTTTCTTTATAAACAATATTTTCATATTATATCATTACCTACTTCAAATAAAAAGATTTGTTCCGAAATATTCCAATGTACTAATATAACTATTTCAAGCAATTTTCTTATATTTATTTCTTACGAATCTACCTAATTATTAATTCCATTTTGAATTTACAATACGAATATAAATTCCACAAATTAGCTTTAAGTGGGAAATCTTTTCTATAAATAAATTGTGTCTTAAATGAAATATTATGGCAATGACACCATTCCTGCATTTGTTTCATTTTTATGCTTTCCCCTGTATCAATTCTATTTACCAGACATTGTATCTTGAAATCATCTATTCCTAATCTAAAAAACAAATAAAACAATACATTATAATATCTAATCAGCACAACCTCTTTTGCCATTTCTTCCTCTGACCTCATACACATTTTCCACCTTTCATTGTATATCCAGTTCTATTTATCCACATATTTTTACTCTATACACCTTATACCCACCCCATAATAGGGGGTTAATATTCCCACCATAAATTTAGCCCCTGTCTTTTTCATGCCTCAAAAGCCTTATAAACACTGTATTTAACCATATAGACCAAAACGTATCATTCGTCTATTTTCTTTGTTTTTTGCACTTTTTGTATGTTGTGTGCATTTTGTAGCCAGTATTTTTATTTATTCATATCTATACAAAACAAGACAGAATGTACTTGCTTTTTAACTGTACATTCTGCCTTGGATCATTCAAATTCAAATATTTAATTTTTCCTTTTATACTTTAGATATTTTTCTTACCCTTGCCAATTCTTCTCGCAACTCTGCATTTTCTTTTTCCAATTTTTTTATTTTTAGTTTCAATTCCTGTATAGTCGTTTTTGCATTAACTAAAGTTCTTTCCATAGCCATATCAATAATAATCTGTTTCGGATTATACGTTACGCTCTGTTGATGCATAGCTTCATTTACCACCCTGCGCATTTCTTCATTTCGATAAAAAAATCCTTTAGAAAAGCCTGTTTTTTGAATCAATGCAGCAACTGTTATTTTTTCTTTTGATTCCAACATTTCTTGAATTTCCCGTTTTGCGGTTTCTACCTTCTGTTTGCTACGTTCCAAACTACATTCGACCATTTTATCGTATTTCATAGATTATCGTCCTCTCAAAAAACTTGTACCACACCATTCTCACAATTTTTTTAGAACAGAAATTTCTTTCCTACTGACCCGTTTATTCAATTTCTCCAGTTCTTGCTGCAACAGTTCATTTTTTCTTTTCAATTCCTGATTTTGTTCTGCTAATTTCTCGTTCTCTGCTTTGGCTTTTAACAATTCAATTTTCAACTCAATTACTGAATTTTCAAGTTTTCTGTCCATTGCAACCGGATGTCTATTCTTAAAAATTGCTTCCTGTCTATGTATTGCGTCATCCATTTCTCTTCTGATAAGCTCATTTTTATAAAAAAATCCTCTAGAAAGCCCAGTTCTTTTTACCAGCTCTGCTACGGTAATTCTTTCCATATTTTTAAGCATATCAGATATTGTATTTTTTGCAATATTCATCTTCCTCTGACTCTCAGCCTGCGTAATCGCTACCATCTTATCATATTTCATAATCATCCCATCCTTCTATGATATCTAATAGGATCATATCCATTTTTTCTCTTGCAGCTCTCGTTTCATCCGCCATCAGTTTATTTCCTATTTTCCGATAATGGTGTACCGAATATATAGAGGTATGCCCCAGTAACTTGGCTATCATCCAGTCGTCCACATGCATTTCTGTCAATTTCTTTCCATAGCAATGCCGGAAAATATGGGTTCCAAACTTCAGGAACTCTCCATTATCATCCCGGATATCTTCCTGGCGGATCATTGTCATAATCTGATTTTGAATCATGCTATATTGATAAGGCCTAGTTGGATCATCTTTTTTTACAAAAATGTAAGTTGTTTCTCCATACCGCTCCTTTGTATAATCAATTGCTTTCATAATCAGTTGTGCCACTTCTTCACTGATAGCTTTTTCATAGGTGACTGACTTCACCTGATCAATCCTTATAAAATACCGATTGTTCCGCATACTTAAGCAGTCTGTCTTTAAAGTCAGTGTGTCTGAAATTCTCGTTCCCAATAATTGGTGGATAATCAATGCTCTGCATATCTGCTCATCCATTTTAAAAATGTGTTCATTTAATCTTTTGATTTCTGCATCGGAGTAAAATTTGAATACATGCCTTGGTGTACTTGGGAAATCATTGCTTAGAAATAATTCGCTCATGTACTGTCGTTCATATAAATTCCCAACATCTTCTATTACCCTCCGTAGTGCATATAGGTCAGATCTATAATTTTTCCGGTCATGTGCTTCCGTCTGAAGATATATCAAATATTCTTCTATATGCATCCGTTCCAGATCCTGCAGTGATTGAATGTCCAAATATTTTCTTTTAAGAAATTTTGAGAATCGCTTTACTGCAGCCATTTCACTATGAATCGTTCCTAACGGGGAATATTTCAAATGCATAAAAATCACTTTTTTTACTTCTTCCCGGATATCTGGCTGTACAATTTTAGTAAAGTTAATCGTTTCCGTATTCTTAATTGGATTTCCATAAATAGGAAAATCGAAGTTTTTAAGAGTCCAGATATCTTTTTCCTGCTCATCCCTGTCATCCTCTTCTTCCAGAAACTTCAAGATTTTTTTCATATGCCTTACAATGCCAGGACTTTCAATTCCTATTTTGTCATATGCAGGCCGATATTTTTTGCTTGATAAAGCATATCCTCGTTCCAGCATCCATCCTTTTAACATACGGATGATTTTTTCTTCTTCTCTAGCATCAAGGCTTTGTATTTTCCGATCAATCAGAAATTCCCGAATATTATTATAATAGGTCACTTCACTTGCCATGCTGGACGGGGCGAGCATTTTTCCTCTTTCCCATATAAATTCTTCCAGCTTTTCGGCAAGTTCTTCGGATGGCAACCCTTCCAGATTAAAATATCGTACCGGACTGATACGCATTCTCTGCAACTGATCTTCGGATGCTGCCTTGTAGCAATCCATCTCATATATGTAAATTCTTTTTTTCATTTTCTGTCACCACGCTTCTTAACTTTAATGGTAGAAGCCAAATCATTTTCCGGTTTCTTAAAGTATGTATCACTTGCTTTTTCAATTCTCTTTGGCATGAAGTCCACATACTGTTTTGTCATCTCTTCTGAAAAATGTCCTAAATAATCTCGGATTGTCTGTATAGAAACATCCTCATCATAAAATTGAGTTGCCAACGTATGTCTATAATCATGGGATTTGAAAATATAATCTCCATCCGCAATCCCATTCTTATCACAGTGCTGCTGAAATTCCTGTCGGAATGTTCCTACACGGTATGCTCCACCATTCTTTCCTTTAAAGATGTAGTCTTTCGGACGAATATGTTCCTGCTCAATATACTTACGCATGATTCTATACATCACAAGCGGTATCGGTATCATTTTATCTGCCTTCATCTTGATCTGATAAACTTTTAGCCATGCATCTTCTCCATCCCAGTAATAAACATCTCCTTTTAACGTACACACTTCACTGATTCTCAGTCCGGTACACCATAAATGTAAAAATATCAACCTTGAAACCAGTGGAAATGCATGCAGTTTATGCAGGATTTCCATATAAACTTTTTCTTCCACCGTTCTGTCATGATGTTCTGGATACGTTTTTTTCAGATAATACTCCGGTTTAAAAGGTATCTCCTTCATATATCCTCGGACAGTTAAAAACTGATAAAATTTCAAATAATGCACAATTCTTTTATTGAATGTGTCATCTTTGGTATTCTTATCTTCCAGTTCCCGAAAATAAATTTCCAATTGATTTTTATCTACCTGACATATGGATTCTTCTTCCTTAAAATATTCCAGAAGTCTTTTCACCTCATATAGTTGTCCTCGGATATTTGCTATCGTCAGTCCACCAATTCCAACATGATATTTTGCATATTCCTGTAACAGTTCCCTGTTCTTTTTGTTGGTAACTTCTATAAAACTCAATCGCTGTACCGGATTACTTGGGTTAATCCGATCTTCTGACAGGTGAAAGCGTTCCATATACCACACATTAGCGTGCCAATGAATTTCTGGTGCTGTTAAAAATAAGATTTTCCGACTATTATCAATAATCTGCATAGAATTTTTCACATTGACCACTTTCTGTTCCACGATTTTCTCAAATCGCTGGATCTGTTCTAATTCCAATCCTTCCAGATCATCAATCTCTTCCTCCACACAAAAATCATATAACCAGTGTAATGGCAGTAAATAGCGAACCCTTCTCTCTTTGGGATCGTCTCGATACAAATTATCTAGGATATGATTCAGTAGTAAGAAAACCTGCTTTTTTAATTTTTCAGATGCTCTTCTTGAAAAATCCCACACCAGTTCCTGTTTATCTCGGACATATTCAAAATCCTTAACCAACTCCAAATCTGGTAAGTATGACAGGAATACAACCTGTGCTTGATATTTTCTCCGGTATTCGATTTTTCCTGGCAGACTTTCTATTTCTTTTTGGATACTATACTGCTTGATATGATCAAAGACCTTTAAGTATCTCATCACACTCGCTTCATCCCACATTTTTTGCAATTCTGCTTCATAATGACTTCGTACCGTATAATCAATCTCTTTGATATGATGTATTCCTTGCCGGATTAGGAACCGTTTGATGTTTCCCTTCAATGCTTCATCTGACACTTGACATTCTCGGATTTCTGATAGCAGTTCTCCATATTCTGTTTCTATCCAATACTTCTGTATCTTCCGTAATGCGGATGACTGCTCTTTCACCTGCTTTTTCGTATAATTCCCACTATCCAACAAACTTTGTTTGTATTCCCGCAAATCTTGTTCTTCTGCTAAAATCACATCATAAATTTCTCTTTGGATAAGGAATTTCTCTGCTTCTTCCCATAATTCTCTCTGCAATATTCCGCCTGACATAAGCTGCTTGTGAAGATGTTGTATCTCTTCTTGGCGTTCCGCTTGCAGCAATCGAATTGCAGACACTTGATCGCCTCCTCTTTTTTATAACAAATTCTGAACTCCATACATTGCCTGATGCTTATTGTAAAATGCATCGCTGACTTCTATTAGTTCATCCTCTGTTATGTTCAGATATTTCATGGTCGTTTCGATATTCCGATGTCCGAGTGCCTGGCTGATCATTTCTAATTTCCAGCCATCTTTTCGTCTTGCATTTGCAAAATAATGTCGAAGCATATGTGGTGATGCTTTAATTCCAGTCTTTCTTTCCAGCCTGCGCAGCATTGCATATACTCCGCTTCCTTTAAAGGGTTGTCCTACATAGTCACCTGAGACATTGATAAACAGGTATTCCTGTCCTAAGATCAATTCTTTGTAATCTTCTATATAGAACATTAAAATATCAAAGGTTGCATCACTGATTTTTGCTCTGCGGAACTCTGCATTTTTTGCCCTTGCCCTATTTTCATTATCTTCTCGGAAATTGACATAAATGATATGTTTCTCATAATCTATATCTTCTGCATATCGGACGCCTAAGAGTTCCCCTATTCGAAATCCCGTTTCTGCTAATAATAAAAGCAGAACCTGATCGCGGCTGTTTGCACATTCCTGCAACAAACCTACAATCTTGTCCTGCTCAATGGTTTTTCCTTGATGTCCTTTTTCTTTTAAATATCCTCGAAAGCTCTTCCGGTTCAGCACCCTTTTAAGACCTATCGAATTTCTTACAATCATCTGTGCATCTGACAACACCTTCAGACTTTCTGACTGCTTGTTTTCCTGTTCCATAAAAGTATAGAACCGGAATACCTCTTTTAAGTATGCATTGCATGTTTCATTGTTTGGAAGTTTTGAGTAATCTTCCCGACTATGCTCACCTGCCTGTAACCAGATCAGAAAATCTGTAAAATGTTCATGCTGTTCCATGTAATTCATTTGATAGATATCATCCAAATGCAATTCCAGTTCATCTATAAAGTTTAAATAATAGGATAATATGAAGGCACTCCTTCGTATGGTATTCGGTGATAACTTTGACCGTTTCTTATGCATTAAATACTTGGAAGGTAAATATACAATATCATGACTTTCTTTTTCCCGGATAAAGTAGAATTCTTCTTTTTTATCCATCTGCATATCCATTATATATTTCGCCATCTCAGCACCTCCTTCCAACTCTTTAACGCTATACACAGTATACCCACTTCATGCTCAAATAGCTATTCAGCAATACCAACAATCCCTCCAAAACCGTCCTGAAAACTGTACTAAACTTTTTCCTTAAAAATGTCCAGAAAATAAGCACAAGCAACAAGGCTGGAAAGAGGTTTTTTCCTGTTACAGATAATACTCCACACCTTTCCGGCTGCGGATAAAATCCTGCACCTCTCCCAACTCTTCTGCTATCGGACAGGACGGAAGCGCACACATTACCTCTTCATGATACTTGCCGCCTTTTACTGCCCGGATGTCTAAGATAGACACCACGCAAGTATCGGTTTCTGTGCGAATGGCTCTTCCAAATCCCTGCCGCAGTTTCTTCTGCATATCCGGCACGATGATAGACTGAATATAGTTTTCTAAGGAGTCATACGTTTCTTTCTCTGCTTCACTGATGGGATCTGGTACTGCAAAAGGCAGCTTCACAATAATCAACGAAGACACCATATCTCCCGGAAAGTCCACTCCTTCCCAGCAGGAACCGGCTGCAAACAACACTCCATTCTCCATTGTCTTAAATCGCAGGATTTCCTCTTGGGAGTGCCTCCATACTTCCACCATGGGAAAGGGCAGGCTGTCTCTTAAAATTTGGTACACACTTCCCATTAGCGTATAAGAAGTAAACAGCACCAGCGTATGTCCGTAAGTAGAACAGATCAGGGAATGGATATGGTTTGCCACCATCAGTGCCTCTTCCCGACTTCCTCTCCTGCAATACCCCAGCGTTTTTGGCAGGTATAGCAAACAATTCTTTTCGTAGGAAAATGGGGACTCTGCCACATACTCCTGCACTCCTATCCTTTCTTCCAGCCCGGTGATCTGCCGGGTGCGCCAAAATCCTGCTCCGGCTTTCAGCGTTCCGCTGGTTAAGATGGCAGACATTCCTTCTTCCCTGTCCCATAACATCTTCCGAAGCAGTCCTGGGATTTCCCTGCTGGCTGCACACAAAATGGGAAGCTGTTCTTTGTCCAAATACAGATAACGGACATATTTCTCATCACTGCTGCACAAACACTCCAGCACATCCTTTGCCTCTTCCAGTCGGTTCCGTATCCACTTTGGAACACTTCGCTCCAACTTTTCTAAAAGAAATTCTAGCATCTCTACGCCTTCCCATAGAGAAACCACACTATTTGTTGTATGACGGAATGTTTCCCGGATTCCTTTTCCAATCCTCTGTTCTTCTCCAACAACACGCAATGCCTCACACAACACTGTCCGCAGGATTCTTGCCTCTTCTTTCTGATGCTCCCGTTCCAGATAATATGCCATTTCCTTTATATCATCCATACACAGGTTTTTCCCGAACATCTGCTTGGCCGCTTCTGGTAACTTATGGGCTTCGTCTACAATCAATGTCCGATAATCAGACAATAACGGTTTGTATCCTTCTGCTCTGTGATATGCATCTGCCAGTAAATAATTGTGATTACAGATTTGAATGAACACATCCTGTTTCCTGGATTCTTCCAGATACCTCTGATAGCGGCACATCTGCCTGCCCGGACATTCCCTTGAACAGAACTTCGGCACACAAACCAGCCTTCTGTCAAACCCGCTCAAATCCTTTACAGTATCCATATCATACTGCTTTCGCAATGACAGTAACGCTTCTTTTTGTGCAGCGTTCTTCTGCTTATGGCGGATTGCTTCAATCCGTTGTTCCAGCCTGCTGTCGCAGACAAAGTGCTCCTTACCTTTTCGCACCACTGCCCGAAGATGAGACTGGATCATGCCTTGTTCCAGCAGCACCCTGGATAAAAATGGAATATATTCTGTTAATATGGCTTTCTGCAATGCGATGCTGGAAGTAGATACCACCACCGGACGCTGCTCCAACGGATTTCCCCTCCCTGTCAACATGGAATACTTCCGCAATAGTACGCAAGCTACCAGATAGGCATACGTCTTTCCAATCCCCACCCCAGCATCACACAAGGCAATCTGTTCTCCCAGCAGAGTATCCAGCATTTCATGGCATAAACGGATCTGCTCTTCCCGGACTGCCAAACCTTGTTCAGGAAATAACACCCGGAAGATCTTTTCCACTTCCTGGTGCGCTCTTTTTTGATATTCAACTTTATAAAACATAGTACTTCTTTCCGCATGGCGTTAATACCACAAGAATACGGCTGTGGCACTTTCCCACAGCCGCATGTATCTGATATCAACGACACACTCTTTTTTGATTTCTTATCGTTTCTTCTTTTCTTTGGCACCGTATTTGTCCTCGACTCCCCGGCTGCCCACCATCTCTATGGCAGGGAACATTACAGGCGGATGCTTCGCTTCGCACCGCTCGCAGATTTCCTGAAAGTCTTGCTGATTACAACTTAGAGTCCATCCTCTTCCTTGTGGGAAGAAATTCGTATCATTATACCCCTCCGATGATCCTGGCGAAAGACCTGCGAAAGTCTATTCACAGCTGCAAGGATTCGCTCAGAATGAGAACAAACACTAACAGTCCTTCTATAAAACTATCTATCATAGTCTCTGACCAAACAGTTCCATAAAAGTCCTGCAGGATTTCTCCCCATCCTTCCTGGCGCTTACGCTGTCACGCTTCTATCTTTGGGAACGTACCTGTAATGCTGGTATGCGGTTATCAAGGAACTTCAAAAAAAGGAAAAACATCCCTTTACTTATTAGCCAGTGAACTTTCCTATTTTCTTTCTCTCATTTTCAATTTTTTTATTTTTTCTTTTAAACGGTTGATCCTCAGATAAATCGCATTTGGTGTCAGTCCCATTCTCTTTGCAATTTGCTCTGTTGGAATATCCAGCATCCGAAAAAGTACAATCTGCAAGGTTTCTCTATCCGCTGCACACAATAGATGGAAAAGTTCTTCGTCCTCTATTTCATCCAGCAGGGATTTTACTGTGGTTATAGTGTCCTGGTCTGCACTGCACATGGTTGCTAGATTAATTTCCACTACATCTGAATTCGGGAATTGATGTTCGTTATAATTTCTTTCCTTCTTAAAATCTTCCCAATCCTGTTCCCGCAACTTGAGAATGGTTTCTTCTGCAACATCCAGTTCCCTCATTTTTGTTTCTTCTGCTTCTTTCCACTGTTTCCATTTATATTCTTCTTTTGCTTTATTGAAAGCCATTCTTTCTTCCTCCGATCTGAATTTTTCGAAATCAAATCGGAGTTGTGGTGATGCCCGTATATTTATGGAGTAATATATCGTCTTGAAAAAACAAGTAATATTTAAAAAAGCGATCTGCAAATACATCTGCAAAACCGCTTTCCACTGTTCAATATGGTATATTACACCACATTGAAATGTATATTCTAAACTAGTAATATTTTTTCTTTTTTTATTCCCTGTTCAACTTCTCTTCTTTTTTTCCCATACAAATCAAATCTTCACATCCAAATAGAACATTTTCACCTCTTCATTTAGTGTCTAATACACCATATTCAAAATGGTGTATTACCATTTTCACTTTTTAAATCTGGTGTAATACACTAGATTCAATGGAGGTGAATAGCACACATGAGTTTTTCGAATAAAAAATTGGGCATGTTCATCCGAAATGGACGTTTAGATAAAAATCTTACTCAAGAACAGCTTGCTGAAAAATTAGATTGTAACTTATCATATCTGGGCAATATTGAGCGTGGCAAAAATACTCCCAGTTTAAGATTATTCATTGGAATTATTCGCATTTTAAATCTTTCTGCTGATAAATTTATTTATCCTGATTCAGACTCTTCCAATGATACATACCAACAACTTCTCCGCCTTCTCAAACAATGTACTCAGAAAGAACGGAAGATTCTCTTAGAAAATGCACATACATTAATTGAAAACAGGGAAGAAAAACCCATAGAGTCATAATAATTTTTGATTCTTGAGTTTTTCTGACTTTTTACTAGAGTTTTTACCAGAAAGACGGCTTGTGTGATGTTTCCACACAAACCGTCTTTTAAACTTTCTATTTGAATTTATCTATGATATTTTTCACCTCAATTCTCGATTCTAAGATATTGACTCCAGCCAACACCAAAATGCAATCCAGCCACCCTTGCATATAAGCTTTATCACCTTCTGCATCTCTAAGATTTTCAAGAGAATCTATATAGTCAATGATTCTCTTCTTTTTATCATATGGAAGCTCTTCTAAGGATTTTTTATATTCCAGACAATAATATGTTTTTTCTTCCATTGCTTTTTTATATTCATCTGTCATGATATGACTTTCCCTACTGATATTTTCACAACGCAACTCTTTTATAAAATCATTTACCTTTTCCCATACAAAACTTCGCATTACTGTTCTCCTTTCTGACATTGTACTCAAATAGCTCAATTACTATATATATACTGGGTATTTTTAATTCAAATATACAAATGACAGGTGTTCTCCTTATACTGGAAATCACCTGTCATTGCTTTTTAAATCGGTATCCTACTCCACGAACATTTTCTATACATTGCAATTCGCTATCATGAATTTTTTGTCTGATATGGCGGATATGTGACATAATGTTCCCCTTTTCATAAGCATAATCTTCTCCCCATACAGCTTCATAAATCTGACGGTATGTAAACACGCGGCCAGGCTGGCTAGAAAGATATAGTAATAAACGAAATTCTAAATCTGTAAGACTAACATCCATATTTTTTACCAGTACCTGTCTATGATAAATATCTATTGCCAGTTCTCCAAAAGATACTATTTTCACCGGATCTATCTCCGTTATATCATAATCTGCCTTTGTTTGAATATATTCCTTAATCTGGTCAAATAATGTTTCGTCTTCATCTGCAACCGACATTATCATTATCTTTCTCATTCAAATCTCCTTTTTTCTTGGTACAATATTTCGTTTCCGTAATCTTTATTTGAATGACAACGTCTCAATGCAGCATGGATTCTCGCCAGTACTTCACCTTCTGAAATACTTACATCAACGCAATCACAGGCACCGTTATCTAACCATTGGATTTTATCTTCTACTCGGTTCATTTTCCCAATTACAATCATTAACACGTCATATTTTACTGTTCTTAACCGAGTTAAAAGTCTTATGTCTTTTTTCTGTTCATTGGAATATAAAATAACAAGTTCTGCTGCTGTCTTTTCAAGCATTTCCGCCGCATTCACACCATCGCAAATAAAACATTTATACCCCTTTGCAATCATTTTCTGTTGTACATTACCGTATATATTTTTTTCACTATTCACCAACAGAATACTTCCCATATATCATCACTCCATATACCGGATTTTATAATTTTTCATTGCCATATCTATCATATCAACAGCCTTGATTCCCGAAATTTCTCCGTTTGTCCACGACTCTGCTTCTTCTGTTCCATTGCATGTCTTATAGAAATATTGGATTTCTTCATACACTGCTTCCAATGCCGCTTTAGAATCCACGAAACCAATTCCAACCATATTTCCGACAATGGGAAGCGCTATAATTTTTTCTTCTATTCTTCCATTCTTCATTATCTGAATGATCCCAACAGGCGAACATTCTACCAAAGTATATAAATCCAAAGGTTCTTGGCAAACAATCAATGCTTCCAAAGGTTCCCTCAACCTATTCAATGTTTTCGGTATAATCCCTCCGTTTACCGGATGACAAGATGCCGAATAAAACATTTCTTCTAACCGGAGACATCCTGTATTTACATCAAATTTATATTTTTTATTACTCCCCTTCATCATTGTAATATAAACCCAGAATGTTCCAGAGGTTATATCTTCCTGTTGGATATCGTGCCATACATTCATTTAAACTTCCTTTCTCTACTTCTGCGTTTATCTATCCTACTACATACCCCTTCTTAATCATTTCAGTCACATATACAATCAGATCTTCATATACAGGAAAATAAAGTGTCGGGCAGGATTCATGTGCTTTTAGATAAATTGTTTTGCATTCTCTTGAAACCCATAAAAATTCTCGGTTTCTTCGCATACGCAGATTGCTTTCAACTACTTGTTCCATTTTCTATCCCCTCGCTCTTTATTTTTCTATTACATGGATTTCCAAATTGTCAAACGTATTACTTAAAGTAAAATCATCTGCAATTTCTTCTGTCAGATAAATCTCCCCTTTATCTGTTACTGCAATCATTTCAAAATCCTGATGTGCTTTCCAATATGAAATTGCACCTTCCAATCCCTTTACATACATTGCAGTAGACAAGGCATCTCCTTGTTTGCCTTCTTCTGCAATAATTGTCATAGCTGCCAATTCATTCTCCACCGGATACCCGGTCTTAGGATCTATGATATGACCATATTCTTTTCCGTCATCCCCGACAAAATATCTCTCATAATTTCCGGATGTTACTACCGCCTTATCAGAGACAGACAGTACACCAAGTGTCCCTTCTCCAAAAGGATTTCGGATTCCAAGTTGCCACTCTGTTCCATCCGGTCGTGAACCAATAGCCTGAATATTGCCGCCAATATCAAGAAGTGCGGACGTGATTCCCTGTTTTTTTAAAAGCTCTGTCACAAAATCTCCTGCATATCCTTTTCCCACCGCACCAAGATCCAGTTCCATTCCCTGCGGTAGCTGAATCCGGTTTCCAGTTAAAGAGATTTTCTTATAACCGACATGGTTTATCAATTCCTGAATTTTTGTGTTTTCTGGCACTTGATTTTCCCCCGTCGTAAATCCCCATGCTCGTAATATCGGATAAATTGTCGGCTCTAATGCTCCATCTGTATCTTCTGTTTCAGTGTCCACAACAATGCTCAAAGAAGTTCCTTGTGTATAAATCGTTTCAAAACGCTTTTCTTTATTAGCCATAATAACAACTCCTTTCAAGTGTGCAAAACATCGGCATTTTTTCAGTAGTTGAATCAGAGTTCCACTATTGCTTTCGATGGCTTATCTTCACAATAAGTAACTTTAATCGTTGTTCCCTTGTCAGGAACTTTGTTTCCTGCGCCAATCCATTTTCGGCAGATGTAATCTTTGCCGTCAATCGTATATTTGACCTTGATAGTACGCGGAAAGGCTGCGCCATCCATAGCATGAGCGCGGACAGGTTTACGATTCACTTTTAACCACCATTGATTTTGTAACTGAACTTACAGTTCCCATTGTTTCTTTTTCCATAAGTTAGCTCTGATGTTAATTTAGAATGAGTAATTTTCAATTTAGATAGCTACATATTAAAGCAAACTGCCCTTTAATCCCTTTTTGAAAACCAATACAGCCCTTTCGGTTCCCCAAAATGACATTGTGACAAGACGATAGCTTTCCTTTTCCATTTCCTCTATTTTGGCATTGATTTTCACTGTTGCATTTTCGACAGTAATTTCTTCTAATAATTCTGTCCTATACATCATATTTTTATCTCCATATTTTCTAAGTGGATAATACCTATTTTCTATTCAACCTTTTCCTTGTTTGTAGTAAAAGCGGAACGCTGCTGCGCCGGTAGTCGCATTCAGGGAAACAGTATATATATTAAGCTAAATGAAATAAAGTGCTAATGATTATAGGCTGGATTGTGACCATAATTACAAATGAGTAGATTATAAAGAATAATAATTCTGTTCCCTCATTGATATTATAGGATTGAAATTTTCTACATAATTCTTTTGAAACCAATTTAGATAATAACTGATAAATAAAAAATCCTAAACACGCCCCAACCGTATTCGTTATTAAATCATTTATATCTGTCGCTCCTCTACCGAACATCTGGACAATTTCAATAGATAGTGACAAAAGAAAACTAACCAATGCAACACTGCCAATATGCCCATATTTCTTATACAGTAACGGTAGGAAAAATCCCAGTGGGACAAATAGAATAATATTTAGTATAGTATCTATCGGCCCGCTTATCATATCTCGAAAAGGAACAAGTACTAATGTTGGTTCAAATGCTTTCAGCTTGCCAATACCTGTCATTGTCAAAATACCAATCAGGTAATAGCAAAATATAAATGCTGTTGTAATATGAAGTAGTATTTGTCTTTTTGCAGATTTTCTTAATGCCCCAAAATACAATATAATTCCCGGAATGATAAAAATGTACCCACTTATTGAGCGAATTAAAATTTCCATAATAGACATATTTATTAACCTCCTTTAATCAATAAAACAACTCCTATTAGCAATATTATAGCCAATAGGAGTTATTCAAACTTTAAGTGTTAGTTGATGATTTCCTAAGAAAATCCTAAGGGAACATTGATGTTTGATTATGAAGGAAGTGTAATAGTAAAAATTGTAATTTCGTCCTGACTTTCCGCTGTAATATTGCCACCATGTAAATTAACAATATCTTTTGCAATCGCCAGTCCTAATCCCGTTCCCCCTGTATTGGAAGTGCGTGCATCATCAAGACGGAAAAACTTATCAAATAGTGCCACCAGCTTTTGTTGCGGTATGGTTTTACCTTGATTTTGAAAAGTGATAACAATATTTGCTTGTACTTTTTTTCCGCTGACAATAATTTCTGTATCTGGATAACTGTAATAAATTGCATTTTTTAGAATATTATTAAATACCCTCGCAAGTTTAACTGGATCAGCATATACCGTCAAATCTTCATCTGCTAATAGCTGTATAGTATTTCCATGTTCTGATAAGAGTGGATAGAATTCATCTGAAAGTTGAACAAACATATAGTATAAGTCAATTATTTCCTTTTCAAGCTCAACTTGATGCAAATTATAACGGGTAATATCAAAAAACTCGTTGATCATTTCCTCCAATCGTTGAGCTTTCTCAATAGAAACATGCACACATTTTGCTTTTTCCTCCTTAGACATATCTGGTGTATCATTTAGCAAGCTCAAATAACCGATTATTGAAGTTAAAGGAGTTTTTAAGTCATGTGCTAGAAAGGAGATCATATCGTTTTTTCGTTGTTCAGCATTTAACGCTGCCGTTTTGCTTTCTTGAATATCTGACCGTAATTCATTCAAATAGTTTTCAATCGTCTTTAACTGCGATGGTAAAGTTATCATTTTATTTTCTTGTCCATACATACTGGAAGTGGCAATCAATACATCATTTAGATAGCTAAATGGCTTTTTCCAAAAGTAAATAAGAATGATTATATATCCAACTATGATATAAGTAAAAAATCCAATCACTCTATTGACTTCTATCCAGTTTACAAGACTATAAAAAATTTCAATGTGTTCAAGTATTTGTCGAATACCAATGTATGCAGCAATTCCTATTACGGTATATAGAATAGCGACTATGACCATCTGGAAAAATAATTTGCGATATAATACTTGCAAATCTCTTTCTTGTTCAAAAAATTTATTTTTCAATTTTATATCCACACCCCCAAATCGTTTTTATGTACCTTGGTTCATCAAAGCTATCCTTCATTTTTTCACGCAAATGGCGAATATGAACTGTAATTGTATTGTTTTTTTTACTGTAATATTCATTTTTCCAAATATGGTGAAACAGTTCTTCCGAACTAACCACATTTCCCTTATGCTCTAACAGAAATTGTAATATAGAAAACTCAGTAGGGGTTAGTACAAGAGGCTGTTCATTCAACAAACATTCGTGTGTCTTTATATTCATTACAAGTCCAGAATGGGAAAGCACTTCACCTGTACTATCATCCGAATGTGTTGGATTGTATTTTTTGTATCGGCGCAACTGTGCCTTTACTCTTGCGATTACTTCAAGAGGACGAAAAGGTTTTGTAATGTAATCATCTGCACCGAGAGTAAGGCCTGTGATCTTGTCTGTTTCCTCGTTCTTCGCCGTCAACATGATAATAGGAAAGTGATGATGCTCCCTTATTCGCTGGCATAATGCAAGGCCATTCATATCGGGTAGCATAATATCTAAAATAGCAAGATCAAGAGTGGTGGTGTTAATACAGTCAAGAGCTTCTTTCGCTGTATAAAACTTGAAAACAGTATAATTTTCGTTTTTAAGATAGATCTCGATTAAGTCAGCGATTTCAATTTCATCATCAACAAGAAGTATTCTATCAGGCATAAACTTTTCTCCTTTCGTAGGGTATAAACTTTATTATATCAAATTACAGGTTTTTACATATTGTTTTTAAAATGAGAAAATATTAAGATTTCTCTAAGACTATGCTTTTTCCATCTATCTGCTGGTTTTCCCGATTCTTGAGGAATAAATCAGACATGTTGCATGTTCACCAAATCAGGTATATGTCTTGTAATACACAAATAATCTATCTTCCGAAATGTTCCCTCATTTTTTTGCATCCTCTTTCAATATCATATAGTCCATTTTACATTTCTACAAAGTATATTATAGTTTTGTATCTCGTACAATGCAAGAAACATAATATGAATTATAAAATTTAATCTTCCTGCATATAGCAACATTCCATTGAGAAAATATGAAATATACAATGTAGATGGGTGGTGCTATATGGCAAATATCAAAGATTGTCCCGGCTTTGAAACTTTCGGCGCGGATGTAAAAGCGGCGCGGAAAGTCAAGCAGTTATCGCGTAAGACGCTGGCGGAACAGGTCAATATCGACTGGCGCTATCTTGCCAACATCGAAAATGACGGCACGATTCCCAGCCTGCCGGTTATCATACAGCTTATCAAAATCTGCGGGCTTCCCGTGGAACGGTATTTTAACCCGGAGATCATGCGGGAGGAAAGCGCACAGCGGCAGCGGGTCAGCCACAAGCTGAAACTCTGCCCGGAAGAATTTCTGCCGATCATCGAGGGCGCGATTGACGGGGCCATTCAAATTCAACAGAAGAATGACGAAACGGAGGGTGCATGACAACCCTCTGTTTTGTTTTTGGGAGGACGCAAGGCTGCGCCCTCTCTTTTTTTGTGCGGTTTTCGGAAAAAACGGGATTTTGCGGGTATTTCTTTGGGGTCAGAACGCTTTTTAGGGGAAAAAGAACAAAGACAGCAAGCATAGGGAGTGTAGCCACACTCCCGGCAAACGGCTTCCCGTTTGTATCTTGGGGAAGTCCCCAAACCCCTGAATGAATGGAGGTGAGAAAGTGGCAAACCGAAAACGGAAGTTTGTGCTGCGCGTCCCGGTGACGCCGGAGGAACGGGTGCTGATCCAGCAGAAGATGGCCCAGCTTGGCACAAAGAACTTTTCCGCCTACGCCCGGAAAATGCTGATCGACGGCTATATCGTCCATATCGACACCGGACCTATCCGGGCGCAGACCGCAGAGTTGCAAAAGATCGGCGTCAACATCAACCAGATTGCAAGGCGTATCAACAGTACCGGGACTGTGTACGCGCAGGACTTGGAGGACATCAAGGGGGCGCTGGCACAGATATGGCAGTTACAAAGATCCATCCTATCAAGTCAACGCTGAAAAAGGCGCTGGACTACATCGAGAACCCGGACAAGACCGATGGAAAGCTATTCGTTTCTTCCTATGGCTGTTCCTATGAAACGGCGGATATTGAATTTCAAATGCTGTTAGATCAGGCATACCAAAAGGGCAACAATCTGGCCCATCACCTGATACAAGCCTTTGAACCGGGGGAAACCACGGCGGAGCAGGCCCATGAGATCGGGCGGCAGCTTGCCGATGAAGTGCTGCAAGGCAAGTACCCCTATGTGATTACTACCCATATCGACAAGGGCCACCTGCATAACCACATCATTTTCTGCGCCGTGGATATGGCGAACCAGCGCAAGTACATTTCCAACCGCCAGACCTACGCCTTTATCCGGCGCACCAGCGACCGGCTGTGTAAGGAATACGGCCTGTCTGTGGTAAAGCCCGGCAAGGACAAAGGCAAGACCTATGCCGAGTGGGACGCACAGAAAAAGGGCAAGAGCTGGAAAGCAAAACTGAAAATTGCCATTGACGCGGCCATTCCGCAGGCCAAAGACTTTGATAGTTTTCTGCGGCTCATGGAGGCACAGGGCTATGAAGTCAAACAGGGCAAGTTTATTTCATTCCGCGCGCTGGCAGACGGCCTCCGTCCCGGACAGGAACGCTTCACCCGCTGCAAGACCTTGGGGGAGGATTACACCGAGGAACGGATCACCCAGCGGATCAAGGGCATTGCCATCGACCGGGGGCCGCGCAGAAGAAGCGCCGGGGAAATCTCCCTGCGGATCGCCTTGGAGGACAGTATCAAGGCCCAGCAGTCGGCGGGCTATGCGCGGTGGGCGAAGCTGCACAACTTGAAGCAGGCCGCCAATTCCTTAAACTTCCTCACAGAACACCAGATCGACAGCTACGAGGGCTTGGAAAGCAGGCTGGCCGAGATCAGCGCGGCAAACGACGCGGCAGCCTCCGCCTTGAAAGACGCAGAACGCCGCCTTGGGGATATGGCGCTGCTGATAAAAAACCTCTCCGCCTACAAGCAGCTCCGGCCTGTGGCGCTGGAACTGCGAAATGCCAAAGACAAGGCCGTGTTCCGGCGGCAGCATGAAAGCCAACTGATTTTGTATGAGGCGGCGGCAAAGGCGCTCAAAGAGGCCGGGATCACAAAGCTCCCCAATCTGTACGCCCTCAAAACCGAGTATAAAAAGCTGGACGCAGAACGGGAACGGCTGTCCGCACAGTACAGCGAAGCGAAACAGAAATTGAAAGAATACGGCATTGTCAAACAGAATGTAGACAGCATTTTGCGGACAACGCCGGGAAAGGAGCTTACGCAGGAACGATGAACATACCGAGAATGAGTTACCCCCAATACCGCAAGGCCCGCAGGCTCACCCATGAGTGCTGCAACTACTGTAACGGGAACTGCCTCCTGCTGGACGATGGGGAGGGATGTGTCTGTGTGCAGAGTATTTCCTATTCGCTGCTGTGCCGGTGGTTCAAGGTGGCCGTCCTGCCGCTGGACGCGGCCCTGTGTGCCGAGATCACCAAAGGCCGGGACGAGATCAAACGCTGTGCCGTCTGCGGGGCGGCGTTTACGCCAAACTCCAACCGGGCCAAATACTGCCCGGATTGTGCGGTGCAGGTACGCCGGAAGAAAGAGGCAGAACGCCAGCGAAAAAGATACCTCCTGTCTACGCATTTAGGACGGTAAAAGTCCACGGAAATCAAGGGTTTTTCCGCATGGTCGGCAGGCAGGTGGATAGAGTTTTATCCTGTTCCCCTCAAAACGGGGTCTAAATGCGGGAAAATGGACAAAAAAAGAAGCGCCGGACGCAGAGGCTTTGACACCTCTGCGTCCGGCGTTTTCTCGTAGGCTGCTCTTTAGGATAGTTTGGATCAGCTTGTTTTGCAATGGATATTGTAGAAGTATCTACCACCCCTTTTTTCTAACTGCTTTTTTCTTTTTAACAACAGTCAATGTGCTGGGTTCTTTCTTTTTATTTGCAAGAATAATCACAGAAATCAAGAAAGTCAAAACTATTGTGATGAAAGCAGGGAAAATGTGATAAGTATAACCATATTCCGCACCACAAGTAGGGTCTACTAAAATCATGCTTGCTTTAATCGGATAATAATTTAACAGTGTTCCTTCAAAAGTTCCGAAATATCCATACACAAAAGCTAGTGCAACCCCACCCAAAAAATTATTTGCCGAACAACAAAATAGCAAAATAATCGGCAAGACTGAAATATAGATCCCTATATTCGCCCCAGTAACACGAATAAACATATTAAACAGATTGCCAAAATGCACTCCCGGAAATCCAGCAATAATGTTGATTACTAATGCTATCACACAACCTATAAGGCTAAAGATGATTGTCAACAACAATAGAACAAGTAGTTTTCCAAAAAGCAACTGTTTATATGGGATAGGAATTGTTGATATATTCTTCATCGTATTGTCTGTATATTCCCTTGTTATAATATAACCTGCTATCAGTGCAATGATAATCGGAAAAAACAAGGTACAGTTACTAATCATAACTTGCTGCATAAAATAGTCAAATGTCCATGTCTGTCCACCGTTGGCTGTGGAATAAAACAGTGACAGCAGCGGCGAAAGCACTGTCATAATAATTCCGGCTTTTATTACGGAATAGCGTTTTAGTTTTAAAAATTCAGTTTTTATTATATTTCCCATATCTCTTACCTCGTCCATTTTTTATAAAAGCGAATGATCAACCACAACGAAAGTATAACAGTAATTGCCAGAATAAAAATTGTATGGCAAGTGGTTGGTACAATCGCATAGGCTTCCGGCAAAAGATTGTCTTTTTGCAAATGATCCATCATTAAGCCGCTTGTCCAGTTCATAACACATATAACTGGGAAAGAATTTAAGAAAGCAATTTTTGCAGCACTTATAGATGTTCCAACTGTCCCTAGTATGCCCCAGTTAAAAATAGAATAAAAAAACGCAAGCAGGATAGAAAGCAAAAAACTTTTGTTAAAGCAAATAATTAAAAATACAATCGGCAAAGAAGCTGCTACGATAAGAACTCCAAAAATAAGGCTCATAAATATCTTATAAGTCATACCATAAACCATTCCTACATGAAACAGTTTACAAAACAACGCAACAGATAATGTGCTTGTCAGACAAAATGCAATGCTAAAAATGAAGAGCATGGAAATCTTTGCCATAATGAGTTGTGTATTTGTAACAGGAATTGTTCTAAGGTTTTTGGAAGTATCGCAATCTCTTTCTATAAAAAACAAAATAGCGGCAATGATACCAATTAGACATGGAAGCAAAAAAACCAATCCATATCCCAACATCATTGTATAAACATAATCAAATCGGGTTTGAAGATAATGTTCCGTTGTATCTGCACCTGTTCCCGCCTTTGCCATATATGCCAAAATCAACGGAAAAAATAACGATAATGACATCAGTGCGTATAATAATCTTTTCCGCTTTAATTTCCAAAATTCGCATTTAATCAGTTTAAGCAATTCCCTCGCCTCCCGTCACACGCTTGAAGTAATCTTCAAGACTTTCTTCACAGGTATGTGCTTCTGATACCTCCAATCCATTTTCTACAAAGGCAGTTACAATTTTCCCCACAGGCAGATCAAGGTTGTGCAGGCGCAGATTATGGTCGTCCTGTATGGAGAAATGGTTTTCATGGAAATTGCGTTCCAAAATTCTTGCCGCCTGTGCAGTATCAGAGAGCGTAAAACGGATATGCTTACTGCTTTTTTGCTCCAGCTCAGCAAGGCTTTCTTCTTCCAGCAATGCGCCGTGGTCGATAATTCCAATATCGTCAGCCAGCAAGGAAATCTCCGAAAGAATATGACTGGAAATCAAAATGGTTTTTCCTCTTGCGTCGCAAAGCTCCCGAATAAAGGAGCGTACTTCTGCAATACCGATGGGATCGAGGCCGTTGATCGGCTCATCCAAAATCAAAAGCTCCGGATCGTGCATAACGGCAA
>OJQQ01000146.1_pt1 | contig 43806 bp, 69 predicted proteins | sample 1599021 | NCBI WGS metagenome assembly OJQQ01 (sample SAMN03922521, study PRJEB24848) | human gut metagenome | isolation source: stool sample | host: Homo sapiens | place: Germany | collected 2010-02
GGGACGGACGCGGACAGGAGGACGCGGACGATCTTATGGCGGACATTATGCTGGCCTGTACAGCAATCGGCTATGTGGCGGAGTTTGCCGTGGATCAATGCCGGTTTATCCCTATGCCTGGAGGTGGCCAGAAATGAGTGAACAGAAAAGGCCGGAGATCTGCGAGTATTGCGCCCTGGGTGATCACGACGCATATATTTGCGCCCGCTGGCGCCTGTCCTATGCCGTGAATGAACTGAAAAAGGCGGTCCCGCTGCTGCGGCGGACAGCAGAAAAGCAGATGAAATGCCCGTACTACTACCCCGCCGGCCTCCTGAAAACCGGCCTGGTCATAATGGACGAAATCGGGCCGTGGCCGCCGGAGAGAAAGGGGAGCTGATCATGAGGGCGGTGCTTTTGAGCATAAAGCCGGAATGGTGGGAGAAGATCCTGGCCGGCGAGAAAGATCTGGAGATCCGAAAAACGGCCCCGCGGGCCGGAGCCGGAGGGGCGGAGCCGTGGCCGTTGCTGGTCCTGGCCTATGTGAGCGGGACCGGGGCGGTGCTGGGGCAGTTCCTTTGCATGGGGTGGGTAAAAAGCAACTGCTTTCGCTATTTGGCCTCCCGCTCCTGTGTGCCGGCGGAGGACCTGGAGAAATACGCCGGCGGAAAATCCCTGTATGGCTGGATCGTGGGAGAGGCGGAGGAATACGAAACGCCCAGCCCGCTGGCGGAGTTCGGGCTGACCCGCCCGCCCATGTCGTGGCAGTACATAGAGATCCCGGACGATAAGGAGGAATAGGCCGTGGAGGAAAAAAGAAAGCTGAACATGGAGGACACGATAAAATCCGTGGGGGTGACCGCAGAAATGGGGCTGATATTCTTTCGGGCCACGCTGGGGGCGGGCGCAACGATGGAGGAGGCCATGCGGATGACGCAGGCATATCTTTCTGCAATACTATTCGGCAGACCGCCGGCAGAGCTGGAACAGGGGGACGAATAAGTGGCCATCAACCTTTCGGACCTGCCGCCAAAGTATCAGCAGCAGGCCATGGAAAAATACAGGAAGCAACAGACGCGGCGGGGGCCTATGCCCTCCACCGCCGATGTGCAGGATCCGGGGAAGCCGATGAAGTATCGAAACAACCCCACCGAGCGGGTCACCTCCTCCGGGGCCGTCATACGCTTTGACAGCCAGAAAGAGGCCAGGAGATACGACCACCTGATCCTACGCCAGCAGGGCGGAGAAATCCGGGATCTGCGCCTCCAGGTGGATTTTACTTTGCAAGAGGCATACACGGACCAGGAGGGGCGGAGGATCCGCGCTATCAGATACAGGGCGGATTTTACATACAGGGAGCGGGACGGGCGCCTGGTGGTGGAGGATGTGAAAAGCCGGCCAACCAGGACGCGGGAATACCTGATCAAGCGCAAACTGATGAAAGAACAGCGCGGAATTGACATAACAGAGGTGTGAGCATGAACCAGCAGACAACGGGCGGGGCTACCCGCGAGGCCGTAAAAGAATACTTGCAGCAGTACCACATGGCGAGAGAGCGCCGCCGCATGCTGGAGCGCCGCCGTGATGTGCTGGCGCGGGAGCTGCGGGCGCCGGCGCCTGGATCCACATACATGACCATGCCGGCCTCATACCCCGCAGCGGACAGCGAGGGGGCCGTGTCCGTTGTCTTTCGGCTTGCGGAGGTGGAGGACCGCATAGAAGCCCAGCGGGCCGCCATGGGACGGGCCGTCACCATGGTAATGGATCTCATTGACCTGCTGCCGGAGAACAGCATGGAGCGCACCGTGGTGGAGTTGCGACACATCGACTGCAAGAAATGGGAACGGATCTGCAAAGAGGTACACATGAGCAGGTCCAGGGTGAACGACTACTACAACGCAGCCCTGGACACGATCCTGTCCAATAAGCGGGCGCAGAAATTGGTGCAGGATTTTGAGCAGGACAGGGGACACGGAACCGGCGGAGAAAAAAGTGGGCCAATTTGAAAAGTTCGGACACTATCGGACATTCGCCTGTGTTATGCTGGTATCGTGGAAAAACGGCAGGGGCAAGAGAGCAGAACCCCCGCAACATAGAGAGAGGCCGCCAGGGCGTGAAGAACCTGGCGGCCTCTGTGTTTTTTCACACCATGGGCCGGGGAGCAGAACCGCAGGGGCTTTTCTCCTTTCACCCTGTCCTGCCGCATTGTACCAGAGCGCGGCGGGCCGGCCCGATCCGGGTGGTGCCCAGGGCCTCCTATGCCGATGGGGTGGCCCTGGGTGCACCGGAAAATCACAACCCCCTCCCCCGTTTGGGTCCTTTCTGGAAAATAAATCTTTGCGGGGCAAGTGAAGCCCGATTATTTTCCGCAAAAAATCCAAAATTTTCAGGGGTGTTTCGTTACGCATTTACTAAAAGCGGGGAAAGCATACCCCCCTTTAGGGGGTATGGGCAGGAAAAGGAGCGGTAAAAACGCGAAATCGCCCGCGGCGGAGGATGACCAACCGCCGGAGCGGGACGATCCGGGCCAGCGGCACAAAAGGAGGTGCAGCCGGTGGCGGGGAAAAAGAGGGCCGGAACGGCCAAAACAGGAGCGGGCAGCAAGGCGGAAAAAGCGCCGGCGGCCCTAACTGCTGTCCCGGAATGGGCAAGCACCACGGCGGTGGCCAAACTGCTGGGGAAAACCACCCGGCGGATCCAGCAGCTCACCCAGGACGGTGTGCTGGAAACCGAGGTGCCGCCCGGCGGCGGCGCCCGAAAATATAAAACCTGCGAAACGATCCAGCGTTATATTGCCCACATCGAGCAAAAGGCCCAGGAAACGGCGGCGGCCAGTTCCACCGCGGAGCTGAACCTGCGGAAGCTGGAGGCGGAGGTAGAGCTGAAAGAAAGCCAGGGCCAGCTCCACAAGCTGAAAACCGCCATTGCCGAGGGGAAATACATCAAGGCCGAGGAGGCCACCAGGGATCTGGCGGACTTCATGGCCATGTTTAAGAAATTCGCCATGAACATCCCACCCCGCGCCGTGAAATCCATAGCCGGATATGCGGACCCGCAAACGGCCAGGGCCATGGAAAGGGCAATGCGCAAGGAGCTGGAGGATATGCTGGCCGTATTCGTTGACGCGGCGGAGATCGGACCGGAGGAGGCAGAGCCATGAGGCCGTACAGGGTAAAGCCGTACACGGTGCCATCGTGGATCCACCGGGCGCTCCTGTCCATGCGGCCAGCGGAACGCCTGCCGGTTTCCAAATGGGCGGAGAAATGGCGGGTCCTGCCCGACACCAACGCCATACCGGGGCCATTCCGCAACAGCGTGACCCCGTATCTGGCGGAGATCATGGACGCCTTTTCCAACGAGGATGTGGAGCGGATCGTATTTGCAAAGCCCACCCAGGTGGGAGGCACCACGGCCCTGGAGAATATGCTGGCAAGCGCCATTGACCAAGACCCGGCACCGACTATGATCGTCTACCCCTCCAAGGAACTGGCAGAGCGGACGGTGGAGGCGAAACTGGAGCCGATGATCCGGCAATGCAAACCGCTGGCAGCCAAGTACCGGGAGGCGGAAAGCCAAAAGCTAAAGCTGAAATTTGAAACCATGTTCGTTTTTCTTTCGGGAGCAAACAGCCCGGCCTCCCTGTCCTCCACCCCGATCCGGTATCTGTTTCTTGACGAAGTGGACAAATTTCCGGGAGCCTCCAAAAAAGAGGCGGATCCGGTTTCCCTGGCCATAGAGCGCACCAAGACCTACACCACAAACCGCAAGATCTTCATGGCCTCCACCCCAACGCTAAAATCCGGCCATATCTGGAAAGCCAAGGAGGAGGCAGAAGCGGAGAAGCATTATTTCGTACCATGCCCCCATTGCGGTGAGTACATCGAATTTGTTTTTGCACAGCTGAAATGGCCGAGCAAGGACGATGTGCCGGACAGCGCAGAGCGGGCGGAAATGGCAACCTATGTCTGCCAAGCCTGCGGGGCCGTGATCACAGACCAGGACAAGGGAAAAATGCTGGCCGCCGGCAGGTGGCAGACGGTCCGGCAGACCGCCGCCAGGCCCTCCAGCGTGGCCTATTGGCTGAACACCCTGTACTCCCCTTTCACGCGGTTTTCAGAGATCGCCAAGGAGTTCCTGCGTTGCAAAGATGACCCGGAGCTGCTGCAAAACTTTGTCAACAGCTGGCTGGCGGAGCCGTGGGAGGACACCAAACTGCGGACCAATGCGGAGCTGGTACTGGAGCGGCAGACCGAGGTGGAGGCATACGACCTGCCAAAGTGGGCGAAGCTGATCACCGCTGGCATTGATGTGCAGGAAAATTGCCTGTATTGGACGATCCGGGCATGGGGCGATTACATGACCAGCCAGAACATTGCCCACGGACAGGCGCTTTCCATGAACGAGGTGGCACAGATCATGAACACCGAGTTTATACACCCGGACGGGCAGCGGCTTGTGGTGTCTCTGGCCTTGATGGACAGCGGAGACCAGACCGAGGAGGTTTACGAGTTCTGCGCCCTAAATGCGGACTGGGTGTTGCCGTGCAAGGGTGTACCCACCATGCTGTCCCACTACCGCCTGTCAAAAGTCAACAAGGCAGGCAGCAATGCCTACGGCATGGACCTGGTGCTGGTGGACGGCGGGAAATACAAGGACATGATCGCCGCCCGCATGAGGAAGCCGAACGGAACCGGATCCTGGATGGTCTACAAGGACTGTGACCTGGACTATGCGGAGCAGGTCACCGCAGAGCATAAAGTGACCGAGCGGGCCAACGGGAAAGTGGTGCAGAAATGGGTGCCGAAAACTACCCATGCGGACAACCACTATTTGGACTGCGAGGTGTACGCCGCGGCGGCGGCAGACATGCAGGGCGTCCGGTCCCTATACCTGCAAAGTCGGGAGCCAGAGAAGCCCAAAAAAACGGAGCCTGCGCCGACACCGGAAGAAAACTGGATCCGGCAAAATGAAAGCTGGGTATAAAACAGGAGGACAAAATGGAAAACACGCAGATGAAGCCGGCGGAAATGCTGGAGCAGGTAAATAAAGCCATTGCGGCGGTGCTGGTGGGCGGCCAGTCATACAAGATCGGCAGCCGGTCCCTGACACGGGCGGACCTGTCCATGCTGAAATCCATGCGGGACGATCTGGAGGCCCAGGTGGCAGCGGGCACCCCCTCCCACCTGCTGGATCGGACCTTTGTGGCCTACTTTGACGGGAGGTGACGGCGGCCCATGGGGTTTCTGGACAACATCATAACCGCCATTTCGCCGGAAGCTGGCTATAAGCGGGAGGCGTGGCGGCAAGCCCTGGAGGAGCTGCGGGGGTATGACGCAGCAAGCCATGGGCGCTTAAATTCCGGGTGGAGAGTTTTCAACGAGAGCGCGGAGCTGACGGACCGTTACAGTCGGGATGTGATCCGCGCCCGCGCCCGCGACCTGGAGAGAAACAGCGACATAGGCCAGTCTGTGATCCGCGCTTTCCGGCGAAATGTATTCGGAAAGGGGTACAAACTCCAACCGAAAACAGAAAGCGAACTGCTGAACGATCAGCTGGGGAAACTGTGGAAACAATGGTGCCGCAAAGAAAACTGCGACATAACCGCGTCCCAGTCTTTCAACCAGATCATGCGCATGGCAGCAACAAGAAAGCAGGTGGACGGCGGGATCCTGTTCGTTAAGAGATACACGCGGGGCGGCCTGGTGCCGTTCAAACTCCAAATGATCGAGGTAGACGAATTGGACACCACCGCCTCCATACCGAGGCACAAGGGAAATACGGTGGTGGGTGGGATCGAGTACGATCCGGCCCGTCGGGCGGTGGGGTATTTTATCCAGCAATACGATGTGGAGGGCTGGAAACTGACCACCCCGGTGTACATCGAGGCAAAATATGTGATCCCATACTGGACAAAGCGGCGCCCCAGCCAACTGCGGGAGGTGTCGGACCTGGCCCCAACCATTACGAGGGTGCGGGACACCAACGAATTTATTACAGCCGTTTCCGTCAAGGAACGGATCGCCGCATGCCTGGCCGTATTCATCAAACGCGCAACCCCAACGGGAGGTTTTGGACGCGGCGGCGTGGTGAGCAACGGTGACCGTGTGACATACGAGGGAAAGAGCCTAACCCCTGGCATGATCAAAGAAATGAATGTGGGGGACAGTATCGAAACTGTGGAGCCAAAGAGCGCAGGATCGGACGCCTCCCAATTCTTGAAAATGCAATGGCGCCTGATCGGCGCCGGCCAAGGCATGAGCTACGAGGCCACCAGCCGGGACATGTCGGAAAGTAACTATTCCAGCGCAAGGCAAGGGGCGAATGAGGACGAAGCTACATTTGCCGAGGAGATCGAGCTGCTGACCGAGATCATGAGCGAGATCTATGAAACCTTTGTTATTTCCTGTTATCTCACCGGGCTGATCAACCCGCCCGGATTTTGGGATAAAAAGGCGGATTACATGGCGCACAAGTGGGTGCAAGCACCGAAAAAGTGGATCGACCCCACAAAGGAAACCACCGCCACAAAAACCGCCCTGGCCACGGGGCAAAAGACATTCCAGGATGTCGCAGCCGAACAGGGCAAGGACTGGAAAGACGCCATAAACGAAATGGCCGAGGTCCTGAAATATGGCCGTAAAGCCGGCATTGAGATGGGGGGTGTAATTTATGGCCAAGGAACAGCAGCAGAACAGCAGAACGCAGGACAGGAACCAGGGGACCAGGTGCATGGGGCAAATTCTGACCCGACAGGAGGAGGGGCAGGACAGCCGCAGACGGACAATTAGCTTTTCCAGCGAGGAGCCATACCGGCGCTATTTTGGCATGGAGATCCTGGACCATGCAGCCGGAGCCGTAAACCTGGAGCGCCTGAACAGCGTGGGCGTTCTCCTGTTCAACCACGATGTGGACAAAGTGGTGGGACGGGTGATCCGTGCCTGGATCGAAAATAACCGCGGCATGGCGGAGGTGGAATTTGACACCGACGCCGACGCAGAAAAAGTTTTCGGAAAGGTGCAGAGCGGAACCCTGAAAACCACCTCTGTCCGATACAGCGTGGATAGCTGGGAGGAGGTGCGCCCCGGCGCCACATCCGCCGATGGACGGTTTCAGGGACCGTGCCAGATCGCCAGGCGGTGGACGCCCCTGGAGGTGTCCATTGTTTCCGTGCCGGCAGACGCCACCGTGGGCGTAGGCCGTTCCGACGCAGACACGGCACCGGACCTGTCCGCATACGAGCGGCAGATCCAAGTCAATCAAAACACTTTTAGGAGGTAAAGAGCAATGACCATTCAGGAAATGATCGCCAGACAGCAGGCGATTGTGACCCAGGCCCGGAACGAGGGCCGGGGCCTGTCCCGCGAGGAGCAGACGGAGTTTGACCAGCTCCAGGGCAAGATCGACACCGCCCGGAGCGCAGGCGGCCAGGAGGGCGCCCAGGGCGGCGCAGAGCCTCCCGCAGACGGCAGCCGCGGCGCCGGGGATCCTGCCGGCGCAGAGGGCCAGGACGGCGGAAGCGACGCAACCCGACAGGCCGTCGAGGCGGAGCGCCAGCGCAACAGCGACATTGTGGCACTGTGCCGCCAGGTGGGCACGGACCCCGCAGAGCACATCCGCAGCGGCCACACCATTGACCAGGTGCGCCAGGCGGCGGTGGACTTCATGATCGCAAACTGCGGCCCCGTGGCAACCCGGACCGATGACGGCCAGGGGAATGAGTTCCGAAACGCAGCCGTGGACGCCCTGCTGCTGCGGGCCGGCGTTCCCGTGAGCAATCCGGCCAGAGAGGCGGAGAGCCTGCGCGGTATGTCCGTGCGCGATCTTATGATCGAGTGCATGGCCCGGAGCGGTGAGGGAACCACCACTTCCCTGCTGCGCATGGGAAAGAATGACCTGTGGGACATGGCGGTGCGCCAGTTCCTTTCCCCCACGGCCTCTTTCCCTGCCATTCTGGACCAGGCGATCCAGAAATCCATCGTTCACCAGTACCAGAATGTGCTCACCACCTTTGACCTGTGGACCAGCAAGGGGAGCCTGCCGGACTTCAAGCCCAGCAAGGCACATGAATACACCATCGGCGGCGGGGAGTTTGACAAGGTGACCGAGGGCGGAGAGCTGAAGCATAGCAGCCTGGACACCAGCATGAACCCGCTGCGCAAGCTGGACACCTACGGGACGCAGTTCACCATGACCCGCGAGGCGTTCATCAATGATGACATTGGCTTTTTGTCCGAAATGCCGGGCCAGTATGCCCGCGTGGCAAAGCGGAAGATCAACAAGCAGGTGTATGAGGTCATCGTGAAGAACCCGGCAGTATATGACGGTGTGGCCCTGTTTGATGACGCCCACAAGAACCTGATCTCCACCGGAACGGCCCCCACCATTGAGAGCGTCCAGAAAATGATGATGAAGCTGCTGCGCCAGACGGATCCTTTCGGCGAAAGCATTATGGTACAGCCCAAATTCATTCTGGTGCCTGTGGGGTACGGCTTCCTTATGTCCCAGCTGCTTGAAACCGCGCAGGTTGATGTGGACGGCATTGGCAGCCACACCGCAAACGCGCTGTACAAGTACCGGACCCAGCTCCAGGTGGTGGAGGAGGGCACGATCAATGCCCTGGCCGGAACCAGTGCGGTGCCCTGGTACATCGTGGGCGACAAGTCCACGGCCAAGAGCGTCCAGGTGGACTATCTGAACGGCGTTGATACACCGAGTTTCCGCCGGAGTGAAAAGGCCGGTTACCTGGGCTTTGTGTGGGACATTTGGCTTGATTGGGGTATCACCGTCATGGACCACCGCGGGATCGTCCGCAACAACGGTGTGGCCATCACCGAGTAAGGAGGTAAAGATCAATGAACGCGAGATATTGGCAGAAAGGCGAAACCCTGGACTACACCGCCACCAAGGAGGCCGTGACCAACGGCCAGGTGGTGAGCCTGGGAGGCCGGATCGGCGTAGCGGGAAATGACATTGCCAAGGGCGAAACCGGCGCCCTGCATGTTACCGGCGTGTTTATCATGGAAAAGGCCGCCTCTGTGACCGTGACCATGGGCGCCGCCCTCTACTTCGACGAAAGCGAGGAGAAGATCACCACGGTGGCGGCGGGAAATGTCCCTGCCGGCTATGCCGCCGCAGACGCGGGGGCAAGTGACGCCACCGTGCTGGTCAATATCGGGGATCCCAACGGAGCAGCCGCGGAGGTGGCCGCCGTGCATGACAGCCTGGCGCTGAAAGATACGAGCGGGAAAGTGTATGACATTACCGTGAGCACATCCGGCACACTGACCGCAACCGCGAGGGAGTAAGGAGGTAACGGGCCATGAAAAGACTGATTGCAGAGCGGTCCGTGCTTTACCTGGGGCGCATGTACGCCCCAGGTGACGCCCTCCCCGCCAGCGACGGGATCATGGTGGCGGCATGGCTGAGAGCAAAGAGCGCAAAGTGGACCGGAGAGGCCGCAGAGCCGCAGCAGAGCGCCCAGGAGGACGCGGCGAAAACGGACGGGTCCCAGGATAGCCAGGGACAGAACAAGGGCCAGGAGGGCAAGGAAAACGGCCAGGAGGCCAAAATGGTGGAGGGACACCTGGATCCCGACCAACTGTCCACCATGAAAAAGTCCGACCTGGAGAAGCTGGCCGAACAGCTGGGAATTGATATTTCCGGCGCCAAGAACAACAAGGAGCGGGCGGAGCTGATCGCGTCAGCCACCGTCCAGGTCCCTGAAACCGAAACCGGGAGCGCCCACTGATGGGCGCCCCCAGTTTCAAGGATCTTGTGGCGGCTGACATTTTCGATGTGTTCCTGAATAAACAGGAGCATGCGGACACCCACACCATAGACGGAAAGCCCATGACCGTGGTGGTAGATGAAAACGAACTGCTGGAGCGGGACAAATCGAAAATGGGGATCCAAGTGGATGGGACATATAAAAGCCGCCGCCTGATCTATGTGGCCAAAGATGAATATGGACCGCGCCCCGCCTACGGGAAACAGATCGACTTTGACGGGCGATTGTTCCGGGTGGCTGATTGCACAGAGGAGGCCGGCATGCTGGCCATCACGCTGGAGGCGGTGAGATCGTGAGCGATACGCAGACAATTTTGCAGATCGACACCCAGGCGGAGATTGAAAAAATCATCCGGCAGCTGGACACCCTGCCCAATAAGCTGAAAGCCCCCAGCGTACTGGCCAGCGCCATCAACGCGACGGCCAACGAGATGAAAAAGAAAATTGGCCAACGAGCAAGGAAACGCTATGCAATCAGCGACAAGAAGATCCTAACCAAAAAGGACCGCGGCGGGATGTACCTGGAGCGGGCCACCGGATCCTCCAGTACCGCCACGCTGATCTCCAGGGGTGGCATGGTGGAGGCCATGGCCTACATGACCAGGAAGAACACCGAAACAACGGCGGCCATGCTGAAAGTCCTGAACGAAAGCGCCATGACCGCGCTGGAGGTAGATGGGAGGAAAGCGTTTCAAACCACATTCCAAAGCGGGCATACGGCCATTGTGCAGCGCGTAGGCCGCAGCAGATTGCCCGTAAGATCCCTTATGGCCCCGGCGGTCCCAATGCTGTATGGAAAGAGCTATGAGGAGGCGGAACTGGATTATTACGCCATCCTGCAACGGCACATCCAGCGAGAAGTAGAGCGGGCGCTGGGCAGTTTCGGAAATGCGGCATAAAAAGGCGGCCCCATTTTGCAGGGCCGCCGGGAGGTCAGTTGTTATAAAAATCTTCGCTGGTATATCCCATTTGCAAAGCAAGGAAATATATGTGCTTGCACGGTTTACTGCGCTTTTCAAAATCAGGGCATGAACAATAATCCAGCGTTGTGGTGTATTTGGTGCCGGTGGATCCGCTGACCTCTGCGGTCCCGGTGTCCACATCATAGCTGATCAACCCAAGACATTCATGGGACGCCTTTTCAAAGCGGTCCGACTGCGCCGCACCGCGGTGTACCTTTTCGTTCCATTCCCCAAACGAGTGGCCAACCGGGCACCGCCTGCTGCGGATGGAAACCAATTCTGTTTTTCTGACCGGAAACACAAGCGAATACGAAACAGTTTCCCGGATCGTTTCGCTCCCCTCCCGCCCCTCTATTGTGCGGAGTTCGCTTGTTTCCGGGTGACCCTTTTTCCATTGGCCATACGCGGCCAAGGCGGCGGCAATTACAACGCCGCCACCAAACGCTTGAATTTCGCCAGTGAACAGGCACACAAGCGCCAAGACCAAAACCACGCCGGCAGCAATGTAAAACCCTTTCCCTTTCATTTCATCCACCCTTTTCATACGCCGATATGCTGATTATTACCACAAAGGTGATTATAAGGCACAATCGGTAACAAGTCAAGGAGGCGCGGCAGCGTGACGCAAGAATTTTTACAGGACGCCATGGTGGCGGATCTAAAAGAGCTTTTCAGCCATGAACGGCTGAAAAATTCCCTGGGCGTGGAGCGGGAGATCCAGATTTACCCCCAGGATGTTCCGATCCGCCGGGGGGACGATGAAGCCATAGACAAGGAGGCGCCGCCGGAGCCGTATGTGGTGGTGCGTCTCCGGGGCGGAAAGACAGAAAGCGACGATGATCCGCAGATCATCGACGCGGTTTTGGTGGCCTGTGTCTATGACCCGGATCCGGGGCGCCAAGGCTACCGGGACGCCTTGCACATCATCAACAAAATTTACCATCACTATTCCGCTTGCGCCGTGATCGGCAATCGCTGGGAGATCCTTTACCCCATGGAGTGGGTCACCCAAGAGGAGGACACCCACCCGCTTTATCTCACGGCAATGTCCCTGCGGATCCAGGCGCCGGCGGTCCACAAGGAGGTGCCAGAGGCATGACAACAAAGAAGCAAGCAAAGGCGGCGGAGGAGGCCGGAACCCTGGTGTACTGCGGTCCAACCATTCCCGGCGTGGCCAAGCAGTTCACATTTTACCGGGGCGGCGTCACCGCGGGGCTGAAAGCGGCCCAGGAGCGCAGGCCGGTGCTGCGCGCCCTAACCATACCGCTGGATCAGCTGCCGGAGGCCATGAAGCAGCTGGAAATGAAACATGGCCGCATTTACGCACTGTACCGCGAGGCGCAGAGGCAGAAATAACAGGAGGTAAAGCAAATGGCAACCTATCAGCATGGCGTGTACAACCAGGAACAGGCCACGAGCCTGACCACGCCGATCCAGAGCAGCGCCGCCCTCCAGGTGATTTTCGGAACGGCCCCCATTCACCTGGCGGACGATCCGGCCAAGGCGGCAAACACACCGAAACTGTGTTACAGCTTTGCGGAGTGCCAGGCCGCCGTGGGGTATTCCGACGACTTCGAGAATTTCACGCTTTGTCAGAGCATTGATGTGAATTTCCGGGTTTTCAACAATGCCCCCATCGTTCTGGTGAATGTGCTGGATCCGAACAATTCCAAGCACATCAAGCAGAATGAGGCGACCAGCGTTGATGTGGCGGACGGGCAGGCGGTCTACACTGTGCCCTATGCCCTGATCAGCACCGTGGAGGTCAAGAACGGGGACACCGCGCTGGTGAAAGATACCGATTACACGGCGGCCCACGATGATGACGGAAATGTGGTGATCACGCTGATCTCCGAGAGTGCGCAGGAAGCGGAAAGCCTGTCCATTTCCTCCACGAGCCTGAACCCCGCCGGCGTAACCAAGGAGGATATTGTGGGCGGCGTGAGCAGTTCCACCGGGGCGGAAACCGGCCTGGAGCTGGTGCGCCAGATTTACCCCAAGTTGGGACTGGTCCCCGGTATTCTGCTGGCCCCTGGCTGGTCCGACGATCCCGTGGTGGCGGCGGCCCTCCAGGCAAAGACCACCAAAATCAACGGGAATTTCGACTGCAACACATATCTGGATATTGCCGCCAACAGTTCCGGCGCAACCGTGTACACCGATGTGAAAACGGCAAAGGAAAAACTGGGCGCAAGTTCCAACCACGCGGCGGTTTTCTGGCCCAAGGGCGCGGTGGGCGAAAAGATCTATTGCCTGTCCGCGCTGGCGGCGGCGGAAACTGCAAACACCGACGCAACCAACGGAGATGTGCCGTTTGAAAGTCCGTCCAATAAGGCCCTGAACATTACCGCTACCGTGCTGGATGACGGCACCGAGGTGGCGCTGGATCAGGAGCAGGCCAACCTGCTGAACGGCCAGGGCGTGATCACCGCCATCAACTCCAACGGCTTCAAACTGTGGGGAAACAACACGGCGGCCTACCCCTCCACCACAGATCCGAAAGACCGCTGGCTGGCGGTGCGCCGCTTCTTTGACTGGGATGGAAATAATTTCATCCTCACCTACTGGCAGAAAGTGGACAAGCCGGGCAATAAGCGCCTGATCCAGTCCATCGTGGACAGCCAGAACATCATCGGAAACGGGTATGTGGCCCGCGACTATTGCGCCGGGTATCGTATTGAGTTCCGGGACGATGAAAACCCGATCACTGACCTGCTGGATGGAAAGCTGACCACGCACACCTACCTGGCGCCCTATATTCCGGCGGAGAAGATCGTAAACATCCGCGAATATGACACCGCAGCCCTGGAGGCCGCACTGACAGGAGGGAGTGACTAAACCATGAGCAAGAATATCCCCACCAAAATCAACAACTACAATGTGTACAACGCCGGGGACAAGCTGCTGGGCGTGGGAGATGAATTGACTCTGCCCGACTTCGAGGCCACCAGCGAAACGGTGAGCGGAGCCGGGATCCTGGGAGAGATCGACGATCCGACCATCGGCTATTTCGGAAACATGCAGCTGGAGATCCCTTTCCGAACCCTGGACAAAGAGGCCACCAACATGATGGACCAGACCAGGGCGGTCCAGTTGACGATCCGGGGCGCCGCCCAGGAGATCGACAGCTCCGGCAACATCGTGCCCAAGTCCATCCGCGTGGTGGTCAGCGGGCGGGCCGCAAAGCTGACCGGCGGCAAACTGAAACGGGCCAGCACTATGGACAGCGGTGTGACCCTGAACATCCTTTACATCTTGATTGAGGTGGACGGGGAAAGCGTCCTGGAGCTGGACAAGATGAACCCCACATACAAGGTCAACGGCGTGGACCTGCTGGCAGAGTATAAGGAGATGTGCTAAATGGAAGAAATTAAGGCCACCGCCGCCCAGGAGCCGGCGGAGGACCAGGAGGAGAGCCTGATCCTGAAATTCAGAAAGCCGTATATGTTCGAGGGCAAGGAGTACACCGAGGTGGACCTGTCTGCCATGGAGGACATGACGGCGGAGGACCTGTGCGCCATGGGCAAGATCATGACCAAGCTGGGCATTGTGAACCCTGTGGCGGAAATGACCGTGGATTATGCCATTTACATGGCGGCCCGCGCCTCCGGCAAGCCGGTGGAGTTTTTCAAGGGCCTGCCCCCCAAGGAGGGCATTAAGCTGAAAAACATGGTCACGGGTTTTCTCTACGGCGGGGATGGAGAGGACTAACCCCGCCAGAAATTAGAAAAGCCTGCGTGGGGCTTTCGTTCCTGCTGCGGACAGGTGTGGACTATTTCATGCACCTGTCCGTGCAGGAATTACAGGACATAGCGGAGGAGGCGATCAAACTGTATGGCAAGAGGAAAAGTCTATGATCTGGCAATCAAAATCGCCGGACGGGTGGACAGCTCCCTGAAAAAAGCCTGCCTGGACGCAGACGAACAGCTGGGAGAACTGGCCAAGACAGCGGAAAAGATCGGCAAAGCCGCAAAGGTGGCCGCCGGAGTGACAACGGCGGCCATCGGCGCGGTGGGCGTAGCCTCCGTGAAAGCCTACACGGAACACCAGCAGGCAGCCAACAGCATGGCGGCGGCCACCGGAGCCGCCGGTGAGCAACTGGAGTATTTGCAGGACGCCATGGACACGGTGTACACCGACAACTACGGGGAAAGCCTGCAAGATGTGGCGGACGCCGTGTCCCTGGTGGACCGCAACATGAAAAATATCTCGCCGGACGAAATTGTGGAGGCAACGGAGGCGGCCCTGGCCCTCCAGGACACTTTCGAGTATGGCGTGGAGGAAAGCACACGCGCCGCGGCGGCCATCCAAAAGAATTTTGGTGGATCCGCGAAAGAAGCATTTAGCCTGATTGCGGCGGGTGCGCAAAACGGCCTTGACTACTCCGGGGAACTGATCGACACCATCAACGAATATTCCAGCCAGTTCTCCAAGCTGGGATTTACGGCAGACGGCATGTTCCAACTGCTGCAATCTGGCGCGGATAGCACGGCCTGGAACCTGGACAAAATGGGCGACGCCATCAAAGAGTTTTCGATCCGGTCCATTGACGGGAGCGACACCACGGTGGCGGCGTTCCAAGCCCTGGGCTACAACGCCAGCGACATGATGGAAACCTTTGCCGGCGGCGGAGAGGCGGCAAACAAGGCGTTTTACGATGTGCTGAACACACTAATGGATGTGGACGATCAGGTGCAGCGGGACGCCATCGGCGTTTCCCTGTTCGGGACCATGTGGGAGGACCTGGGGGCGGAGGCCATGCAGGCCATGACGGACGCCTCCACGGCGGCCTATGACACCCAGGGGGCACTGGATCAGATCAATTCTGTGCGGTACAACGACCTGGAAAGCGCCATGCGGGGCGTGAAACGACAGGCAGAGGAGATCCTGTGGACCATCGGGGAACAGCTGGAGCCGTACATATTAGACGGCCTAAATTTCCTATCAGCAACAGTTATCCCCAATGTGCAGGCCGCTGTGGAAAAGCTGGGCGGATATGTGGAAAGCAATGTGATCCCGGCGGCCAAAACCGCGGCCCAATGGATCGGAGAAAACAAGGACATGCTGCTGACCCTGGCCGGAGCCATTGCCACCGCGGTGGGGGCCTATATGGCCCTGAAAACCGCAGGGCAGGCGGCGGGAGCTATTAAGGGGATCGGCACGGTGCTGGGAACGGCAATTAAGCAAGGCGGACTACTGAAAACGGTGGTGGGCCTGCTGGGCGGCCAGTTCACTGTGGTGATTGCCATAATTGCGGCGGTAGCAGGCGCTTTTGTGATCCTGTGGAACCGGAGCGAAAAATTCCGAAATTCCGTTATGGGGATCTGGCAGAGGGTGCAACCGCCCATTCAGGCATTTGGAAACCTGGTGAGCCTGATCGCCACCAGTCTGGCCCCCGTCCTGGCCAATTTGGGCACCGTCCTGGCCAATTTGGGCACCGTCCTGGCCAATTTGGGCACCGTCGTGCTGGGCGGCCTGGAGGCGGCGTTTGTGGCCATAGCCCCGTACATCGAAAATGTGATTACAATTCTGACGAATTTGATCGAGTTTATCACGAATGTATTTTCCGGCAACTGGTCCGCCGCATGGCAGAATGTGGTAAATATTTTCGGATCCGTTTTCGGGATGATCGTGAATTTGGCAAAAGTTCCCATTAACGCGGTGATCTCCGCCATCAACTGGGTTATTTCCAAGATCAACAGCATATCCGTGACGATCCCTGACTGGGTGCCGGGCGTGGGCGGAACGACGCTGGGTTTCAACATTCCGACGATCCCGGCGCTGGCCGCCGGCGGCGTTGCAACCGCCCCAACACTGGCCATGATCGGCGAGGGCGGGGAGCCGGAGGCGGTCATGCCGCTGTCCAAGCTGGCGGAGCTGCTGGACGAGTGGACCAAACCGAAACCGCAGGGCGGCGGAGGAGGCCAGGAGGACGCCGGCGGGGATCACATCGTATGGTCCCCCGTGTTCAACTTCTACGGGAACACGACCAAGGAGGAAGCCGTGGCCGCCGCAAGAATGAGTTTTGCGGAGTTCAAGAAAATGTATAAGCAGATGAAAGCCGAGGAACGGCGCAAGAGTTTTTCCCCGGCATAAGGAGGGCCACGCATGGCAGGAACCTATACCACCCAACAGGGGGACGCCTGGGACGCTATCGCGCACAAGGTATATGGAAGTGAAAAATATACCGGCTGGCTTATGCAGAACAATTTTCCCCTGCTGGACATTTTCGTGTTTGGGGCGGGAACGGTCCTGCAAACGCCGGACCCGCCGGAGGATGACGAAACGGCCAATCTGCCGATCTGGAGGACGCAGGCATGAAAACACGCAGCGCGGAGGTGGATCTAACCTGGAACGGCGCGGCAGTCAAAAGCAAAATGCTGGGCCAAACAACGGAGATCACATACACGGATCCTGCAAGCGGAGAAGCGGACAGCCTGGATATTTCGATCCACGACAGGGACCGCCAATGGACGGTGGCGTGGCTGCCGCTGGAGGGCGACACGCTGGAGGCTGCCATCAAAATTTCCAACTGGGACCGGGAGGGCGACAACCGCACCCTCCCCTGCGGGTTTTTCATCCTGGACAATTTCGAGTTTGCGGGGTGGCCGATCACCGGGACCATATCCGCCGTGTCTGTACCGGCGGACGGTGCATTTCGGGAAACCGAGCGGACAAAGACATGGGAGAAAGTCACGGTCCAGGAGATCGGGAAAGAGATTGCAAGCCGGGCCGGAATTACTCTGGCCTGGGATGTGGAGGGGACGCCATTCACGATCCAATCCATTGAGCAGTCAAGCCAGACAGATTGTGACTTTTACATGCAGGTGTGCGAGAGCTACGGCTACGCCATGAAAGTGTATGCTCAAAAAATCGTGGTATTTGACCGCGAGGCATACAAGAAAAAGGACCCGGTGCTGACAATCCGGGAGAGCGACATTGAAAGCTGGAGCTGGAAAAAGACCCTGGCCGGGACCTACACCGGCGGGGAATACACCTACACGGACCCGATCACCGAGGAGGAGATCAAGGCCACGGTGGGAACGGGCACAAGGATCCTGAAACAATCCGGAAAGGCCGACAACCTGGCAGACGCAGAGAGAAAGATCCAGGCGGCGGTGGACAGCGCGAACCACGGACACACCACCATTTCCATGACCATCACCGGAAATGCCACGCTGGTGGCCACCCAATGCGTCACGGTGGTGGGCCTGGGGCGCCTGTCTGGAAAGTATTACATCGACAGTATCACCCACCATGTCGGGAACGGCTACACCATGGACCTGGAGCTGTCACTGGTGGAAGCCATGACCGAGGAAGTGATCAAGGACGCCACCGAGAGGCTGGCTGCCGTGGGCGTCATGGCCTCCCCGGAATATTGGGTGGCCCATTACAAGGATGTGAAGAACCTGGACGGCCTGATCCTGAACATGGCCACCAGGATCAAGGTAAACCAGGGTGGGACAAGTATCACAACGGTGGACGCGGCGCTGGATGTGCTGACAAAAACCGGCGTGATCAACTCCCCCGACTACTGGGCAACCGCTTACACCTCCCTGGCGTGGCTGGACACCCTGCTGATCAGCGCGGCCAACGCACTGACGGCGGATTGAGAGGAGGAACACATGGCAAACGATATTTTCCGAGTGGGAAAGGTTTCGTCCATCGACTACGCCGCCGGCCTGGTGCGGGTGGCATATCACGACAAAGACGATAGCGTAACCGCACCCCTGCCAATGCTTTGCACGGAGTACAACATGCCCCAGGTGGGCGATCCAGTCATGGTGCTGCACCTGTCCAACGGAACCGAGGCGGGGCTGGTGCTGGGCCGGTATTGGTCAAACAACAACAAGCCCCCGGAGGGTGCGGCGGGCCTGTTCCGCAAGGATCTGGACCGGACGCCGGGGAAAGCCATGATCCGGTACGACGGAAGCACACTAACCATCAAATGTGCCGGAGCCATCAACATAGAGGCGGGCGGTGCCGTAACCATCAACGGGGCCACCATTGACCTGAATTAGAGGAGGAACAGCCATGCCGCAGGCGGCAAGGATAACCGACGCGGTGGCAGGGACCACCGCGGGGGAACACACGGGGCATGTGCCGCCACATTCCCCGGAGCAGTTCAGCGGGGAGATCTCCGGGGCATGCTCCGGGACCGTGCGGATCAACGGGCTGGCTGCCGCTACGGTGGGAAGCATTACCACCGAGCGGGACGGGTGCTGTGGATCCAGCGAGGGCACCGTGGGAGCCGGGAGCGGGACCGTACGGATCAACGGGAAAGCGGCGGCCCGCATGGGCGACGCCCTGGCGGCACATAGCGGGAGCGGGACCGTGACGGGCGGCAGCTCTAATGTTCGGATAGGGGGATAAACTGTGACCATTGGAACACTGGGGAGCCGTATCGTGTTCGAGGTGAGCGACGAAACGGCCCTGATCCTCCAGGAAATGACCAGGGAGATCTCCGGGCGCTGGGCAATCCATGAAACCATGGGAGCAAAGCCGAAAGCGGAGTTTTTGGGGCCTGGCCTCCAAAGTGTAACCCTGCCCATTTACCTGTCCGCCGGCCTTGGGGTACGCCCCAGGACCGTGCTGGAGCGGGTGGAGGGCATGGTGGAGGCAGGGACGGCGGAATATCTGGTGATCGGAAACAGGCCGGTGGGCGGGAACCCGTTCCGCCTGACCGGATCCAGCGAAACATGGAACACCATATTTAACCGCGGGGAGCTGGCGAAAGCCACACTGTCCATCACCCTGGAGGAGTACGCATGAATATTTCACCATACGATTTTCAACTACAATTCACTTTCGCCTCCGACAAGCTGGCGGAGCTGGACCGAAAACTGGCCCTGCTGTATTCCACCAGGGAGGGAACCATGCCGCTGGATCGGGAGTTTGGGATCAACATGGATTTTGTGGACATGCCGCCGGAGGTAGCAAAAAGCCTGTATGTGGCGGAGATCACAAAAAAGACGGCCCAATTTATCCCGGAGGTGCGGGTGCAATCCGTGGAGTGGACCCACGGAGGCGAGGGACAATTTTTTCCCAAGGTGGTGATCACAAGTGCCTGATATGTCGGCAATCGAAAACACGCCAGAGATCAGTTTCATTGACAATAAGACTGTGGAAGATGTACGCAGCGAAATGGTGGCGGACTATGAGGAATACATGACAAACGCCCAGGGCGTGGCTGTTTCCCTGGACCGGGCCAGCGTCCACCGTATGATCCTATACGCCGCAGCGGCGCAGATTTACCAGGCCATGCAGTACATAGACCGCCAGGGCAAACAAAGCCTGCTGAAATACAGCTATTCCGACTTTCTGGACAATCTGGCGATCTTTAAGGGCGTGACCAGAAACCAGGCAACGGCGGCAACATGCACCCTGCGCTTTACCCTTTCGGCGGAGCGGGAAACGGCCACGGCAATCCCGCAGGGCACCAGGGTGGCCTCCTCCGGGGCGGTGTACTTTGCCACGGATGAATATGCAGAGATCCCGGCGGGCAGCACCACCGTGGATGTGCCGGCCACCTGCACGGAAACAGGAAGCGCAGGAAACGGGCTGACCGCCGGAGAGCTGTCCACCATTGTGGATCCTGTCCCCTATGTGGCCAGCGTAACCAACACCACCACCACGGAGGGCGGCGCGGAGATTGAGAGCGACGCAGACCTGGCGGAGCGGGTCTATCTGGCGCCTGGCGCCTATTCTACGGCAGGACCGGAGGACGGCTATCTATACCACTCCAAAGCGTACAACCCCGCCATAGGGGATGTGGTGGCCACCAGCGACCAGGAAGCGGGAACCGTGGACATTGTTTTCATCATGGCGGACGGATCCACACCGGGGCCGGAAATGATCAACGGCCTGAAAGGCTACCTGAACGACAAAACGATCCGCCCCATGACGGATCTGGTCAATGTGTCGGCCCCGGAGGAGGTCCAATACACCATCAACCTGACATACTACATAAACCGGAGCGACAGCGCCAAGGCCGTGACCATCCAAGCGGCGGTGGCCCAGGCCGTGGAAGATTATAAGACATGGCAGCGGACCATTGGGCGAGATATAAACCCGTCCAAGCTGGTGGCGCTTATTATGGAGGCGGGCGCCAAGCGGGTGACCGTGACGGCCCCAACATACACCGCTGTGGCCGCCACCAAAGTGTCCGCCCTCCAGGGCGAGGCCGTGATCAGTTACGGGGGGCTGGAAGATGATTAAACTTTCCGGGAGCCGGTTTACCGATATTGCGCCGGAGAACCTGGCAAGCCAGGTAGAAGTCCAGGCGATTGCCTACGCGGTAGGGCGGCAGGTGGAAAAGCTGTGCGCATACTCTGACACAGCGCGGACCTATGCGGCCATTGCCACCATGCCGGAGTGGCTGCTGGATTACATGGCGGTGGAGCTGCGCACCCCATCCTACGATGAAAACTATTCCATCAAAACCAAGCGGGCGCTGATCGAGGGGTCCCTGTTGTTTTACACGCAGATGGGCACCCCCGCGGCGGTCAATCGGATCATTGAAACCATTTTTGAAACCGGGTACATCGAGGAGTGGTACGAGTACGACGGAGAGCCGCATCATTTCCGGGCCTATGTCGGGGACGGCGGCGAGGTGGGGCCGGGAGAGCTGGAGGAGTTCCGGCGGGTCCTGTCCTCTGTCAAGCGCCTTTCCTCCTGGCTGGATGACATTATCACCATTGCGGTCATGGATCCCGCGGTCCTGACCATCACGGGGGCCATGGGGCGGGGCTACATGTCCACCGCCCTGCCGGCGGCGCCCATGGACTACAACCTGGAGGCACCGATCCGAGCGGGCGGGGTTTTCGGGTCCATTATGCAGACCGCCATCCCGGCGGCGGATTAAGGAGGAAAAAATGTTTTACGGATTTGTAATCACGGAGGCCGGCAACAACATGCTGGCCAACATGGTGGCCGGCGATAAGCTGACCATCACCAAGGTGGTCATGGACAAGGGGACCGCGGAAAGCGCAAACGCGGCCAGGCAGCTGACCGCCCCCATTGACCCAGGCCAGAACGGAACCAGTACCACGCCGACGGTGGACGGAGCCGCCGTCAACATGGTGGTGGAATACCGCAGCGACCTGAACGGAGGGCTGCAAGAGGGTTTCTGGATCGGCGGTTTCTGCGTGTACGCAAAGACCGAAACTGTGGCGGAAACTATGGTCTATTACGGATCCCTGGGGGATCAAAAGCAGTATGTGAGCGCCTATGTGGAGGGGACCGCCCCGGATGTGCGCCGCTACCCTGTTTCCATCACCGTGACCGCCGGCGTGGAGGTTGATGTGTCCTATCCGGCGGAGGCATGGATGACCGCCGAGGATGTGGCGGAGCTGTTCAACGACACACTAAAGCCGCAGCTGGAGGCAAGTCTGGATGATCTGATCGACGATCACAACGAGGACCCGGAGGCCCACAACGGCGCCCTGAAAGACAAGCAGGACGCCATCAAGGTGGAGGGCCTGCTGAAAGGGACCAAGGCCACCGGAGAGGGCGGGGACACATACAGCGTAGGGGAGGCCACACCGGGCGCCGATTACCAGCCGCCCACCAACACCCTGACGCCGGCGGAGGCCATGACCACGCAGGATTACATCCCGTTCTATGACCACACCAGCGGCCAGCACATGCGGGCCACACTCCAGAGTTTGAAAGAGGCCATAGGCGTACAAAGCCCCAGCATTAAGGTGACAACCTGCGCGGGCGCCGCCGTTACCTGTTCGGACGGGGAAACCACCCTGCAAGGGACGGGGACAACGGAGTTTGAACTGCCGCACATCGGGGAATGGACCGTAACCGCAACACTGGACGGAGAGAGTGCCAGCCAGGAGGTGGAGGTAACCGGCGCCCTGCTGTATGAGGTGGACCTGATGATCACCAGCGGGGTGGCGGTGACCACGCAGCCCACAAAGACCACCTATTACATCGGAGAAGCGTTTGACCCCACCGGAATGGTGGTAACGGCGACATTTGCGGACGATACAATCGAAAATGTGACCAACGATTGCACATTCTCCCCCACCAGCATTTCCAAGGACACCACGGCCATCACCGTGAACTATCAGAGGGCCGGGATCCAGAAAACCACCAGCGTCCCAGTGACCGTGCGGGTGCTGTCCAGCATTGAGATCACCACGCCGCCCACAAAAACGGCGTACAAATATGGGGAAATATTCGACCCCACCGGAATGGTGGTAACCGCCCACTACACCGACGGGCAGAGCCGGGCGGTAACCGGGTACACCTTTTCCCCAAACACCGCCCTGGGCATGAGCAACACCACCATTACGATCTCTTACACGGAGGGCGATGTAACCAAAACGGACACGCAGACCATCACGGTGGCAAAGGTGCTGGACCATATCGCCGTAACCACGCCGCCCAGCCGGACCAGCTATTTCTCCGGGGAGAATTTCAGCACCGCCGGCATGGTGGTGACCGCCTATTACACCGACGACAGCAGCGCGGCGGTGAGCGGGTACACCTATTCCCCCACTGGCGCCCTGGCGGCGGGAAACAATACGATCACCATTTCGTACAGCGAGGGAGGCGTGACCAAGACCACCACCCAGGCCATCACCGTGACCACGATCAGCTCCACCCTGAACAGCAATTCGTGGGCCACCATCAAGGCGGTTTCCGACGCAGGCCAGGGGGACAACTATTGGGATGTGGGCGACACAAAGACCATCACCATCAACGGGAAAGTGGGGAATTTCACTTTTTCCAACCTGTCCATTGCCGTCTTTATCCTGGGTTTCAACCACAACAGCAGCCGGGAGGGGAGCAACCGGATCCACTTCCAGATCGGGAAAATCTCCAACAAGCTGGTGGGCCTGTGTGATAGCCAATACGGAAGCTATCCGAGCGGGTCCGGGTACTTCAACATGAACACCAGCCGGACCAATACCGGAGGCTGGAACAGTTCCAACATGCGGAAGAATATCCTGGGCAACACCGGGACGCCCTCCAGCCCGCCGGCAAACACCCTGCTGGCGGCCCTGCCTGCGGATCTCCGAGCCGTTATGAAGTCTGTGACCAAGTACAGCGACAACACCGGCGGCGGATCCAACACGGCCAGCTATGTGACGGCCACCACCGACTGGCTTTTCCTGCTGGCGGAGTTTGAATACCACGGAAGCCGGAGCTACGCAAACAGCGCGGAGCAGAATTACCAACAGCAGTATGCCTATTACCAGGCAGGCAACAGCAAGGTGCATTACAGGCACGACAACACGGGAACGGCGGTCTATGCGTGGTGCCGGTCCGTCTATGCGTCGTACAGCGACGCTTTCTGCCTTGTCTATACGGGCGGCACGGCCAACCTCTACTACGCCGACAATTCATGGGCCGTGGCCCCCGGCTTTGCCGCCTAATCCGCCGCAGCGGATCCCGCCCCTATCCCGTCCGCGAAAGCGGGCGGGAAACGGGGCCGCAAACACCGTGAGAGGAGGACACCACCGTGTCCGTTCTGAAAGATAAGAGGACCACAAGCAAAGCGGAATATGTGAATGTGGCCAACCAGATTTATGTGAAAACCGTGGATTTTCTTTCGAGGGTGTCCCCGCGATATTCCCGGCTGATTGCGGCGGACACCGCACACCTGGCCGGGCAGGTCATGGATCACGCGGAGGAAGCAAACAAGATCTATCCGTCGGACCAACTGCGCAAGGATCTGCGGAAAAGCCACCACCTGGAGGCCATGGCCCACCTTTCGGCCCTGGATGTGCGCCTGTCCCATTGCTATCAAATTTTGTACTGCAATCCGCAGGGCGCTTTCACGGACGGAAAGGGCCACAAAGTGCCAGCCGCGGAGGCCATGAGGCGGCTGGATAACATGAGCCAAGACCTGGGAGATCTGATCAACCAGGAAACAGATCTCCTAAAGGGAGTTATGGAAAGCGATAAAAAGCGGAAATAGGTCATATACGGGTGTATTTCTGAACATGTGCCGTGTGGCAGGGCGGCAGGCGGCGGCGGTCAATGCGTGGTGCCGGTCCGTCAATGCGTCGAACAGCAACAATTTCTGCCTTGTCAATACGGACGGCACGGCCAACAACAACAACGCCGACAATTCAAGGGCCGTGGCCCCCGGATTTTATAGAATGGGTTGAAAGCGGACGCGGTGCGCGTCCCGAACCCGTATAAAAGGAGAAATACTTCCCTGGCAGTCATGCCTAAAACTGCCCACTGACGGCCAAACACGGACGCTGCTTGCATGGCGGGGTATTGCGCTATCCCCGTTTCATGTGTCGGGCCAAAGTAGTTTATACGCGCACCTACAAGACAACTATGCGGAGGGCGAATACTTTTTATTATGACCAGCGAGGAGCGCCGGGAGGCGCGTTACAAACGCCGCCAGGAACGGCGGCGGCGGAAGAGGCAAACCCGCAGCGACAGGCTGGGCGGCCTGGAGGGCGTTTTCAGTTACCACACCATGTTTAAGCATGGGAAAAAGTGCTGCAATGGGGTGCGCTGGAAAGCGTCCACACAGAACTTTGAACTGCACTTGTTTTCCGGCACGGCGAAACGCCGGCGCGAGGTGCTAACCGGCAAATGGAAGCCGGGAAAAACCGTATCATTCCCGCTGTGTGAGCGGGGAAAGTTTCGGATCATCGACGCGCCGCACATCACGGACCGGCAGATCCACAAGGTGCTGACCAAGGAGGTACTGGCGCCGCTCTACTGCCCCGGCATGATCTACGACAACGGCGCCAGCCAAAAGGGCAAGGGCCTGCATTTTCATTACAAGAGGCTAAAGGAACACCTGCGCTGGCATTGCCGGAGGTACGGGAGAACAGGGGCCATGTTCCTGATGGATTTTCACCACTTTTTCCCGGAGGCGCCCCATGCGCTGATATACGAACGACACCGGGAGCTGATCCTGGATCCAAACCTGCGGGCGCTGGCGGATCTGGTGGTGGCAGAGGTGCCGGGCGGTGTGGGTATGCCGCTGGGCGTGGAGCCGAGCCAGCAGGAAATGGTGGCGCTTCCCTCTTTCCTGGACAACTGGATGAAATGCCAGCTTTCGATCCACGGAATGAGCCACTACATGGACGATTACGACGCGGTGCTGGAGAGCCGGGAGCGGGCGGAGCGGGTGAAAGCGGAAGCGATCCGCCGGGCCGAGGCCAAGGGGCTGCAAGTGAACCGGAACAAATGCCATGTGATTGACCTGGACAAGCCCTTTCGTTTTTGTAAAGCCAAGTTTCAGATTTTGCCCAGCGGGAGGATCATCACACACGGGTGCCGGGACGGCATGAAGCGGGCGCGGCGCAAGCTGCGGTATTTCCGCCAGCAGGTGGACACTGGGGAAAAGATCGTGGAGCAGGTGGCGGAATGGCTGAAAGGCCCAATCGCCTACTATGAGCAATTCAACGACCATGGGCGGGTGCTGAAACTGCGCCGCCTGTATTATGCCCTGTTCATCAAGGGCAGGAAAACCGAGGAGGTAAAACCATGTATCGGATCGTAAAAGACGGGGCGGCCCTGGCGCTGATCGAGGCCCCCACCTATGTACGGCAGGCAGGAAACGGGTGTTTTGTGCTGTGCCAGGAGGACCAGGCGACGGGGATTGCCTACGGCGGGACCGTGTACCACCTGCTGGGCCGGGAGGCCGTGGAGGGAGCCGAGAGCGTGATCCTGGAGGAAACGGACGCTGGGGAGGAGATCGAGCGGACGGCCACCACAAACGGGATCGTATTCACCACCATGGCGGAGGCCGGATCCATCGACAATGTGACAGCGGCAGAACACGCGGACCTGTTTTCCCCGTGGGCTTACCCAGTCAACTATACGGCGGGACAGATCCGGCGCTACACGGACGGGAAACTATACAAATGCCTCCAGGCGCACACAAGTCAAGCTGACTGGACACCGGACACGGCGGTGAGCCTGTGGGTGAGCATTTCGGATCCGGCAGAGGAATGGCCGGAGTGGTCACAGCCGTTGGGGGCACACGATGCCTACGACCAGGGCGCAAAAGTGAGCCACAACGGGAAACATTGGATCAGTAATGTGGCGGCAAATGTATGGGAGCCTGGTGTGTACGGGTGGACAGAGGCAGAGGAAACCGAAACAGAAACGGAGGCGTAACCCATGGGGAAAGCCTATATTGTCAAGCGGCGGGCGAGGATCGACACCATCACCGGGCCGGTCAATCTACCCTATGGCACCGAGGTGGAGGCCGTGGAGGATCGCCTGACCTATCAAGGGCGCCAGCTGTGCGCAGTAACGAGCCGAAAGGCGCACCTGTATTTTGCCAGGAATGATGACGGGCAGGGCCAGGAGCGGGGCGCCCTGACGCTGGCCATCACAAAACGGCTGGAGAAGCGGGACAAGGACCATCAACGGCGCTGGGATCTGGTATGGGAGGATCCCGTGTGCCAGAAATACCGGCACCCGGAGCATGAGGATCATTTCCTGTGGGGCCACGCATTTTTCGAGGCCCCGGTGGATGACCTGCGGCACATTGCCGCGCTGATCGGCGCAAGGGGGTGACCGCCATGGATAACACACGGCTGGTGACGGAGCTGTGCGCCATCATTGACAGAATGAATGTGATTTTACAGGCCCAAGCCATGGAGCTGGCGCAGCTCCACGCGCTCCACCACGAGGAGGAGATCGCGGCAGTCCGCCGGGACTATGCGCGGGCCATTGGGGAGGTGGCCCCATGACGGCGGCGGAGGTGCTGACCGGCGGCGGGATCATCCTGGTGGCCATGACGCTGATCCAGATTGCCCCCATTAAGCTGGATCCGTGGTCCGCTGTTGCGCGGGCCATCGGGCGGGCCATCAACAAGGATGTGATCGAAAAGCTGGATGAAACCCGCGAGATCCTGGACGCCCACATAAAAATGGACGGAGCCAGGACGGCGGACGCGCACCGGGCCAGGATCCTGCAATTTAACAATGAACTGTTGCGGGACATTCCACACACGCGGGAGGAATTTATTGAAATTCTTGCGGAGATCGACCAATACGAAAAATATTGCAAGGAAAACCCGGACTACCAGAACAACCGGACCACCCATGCCGTGGCCAATATCAGCCGGGTATATGATGACCGGCTGATCAAGCACGATTTTCTAAAGGAGGAAACGCCGTGAAAAGCCTGATTGTGGCAGCTGCCGCCATGGTCCTGGGCACCGCCCTGGGGTTTCTGATCTGCGGCGCCACCGTCCGGCACCTGCGCCAAAGGGTGCGGACCCTGCGGAGGCAGACAAAGACCGGACCGCCCAAAAAGATGGGCGTCATGGACAAGGTGCTGATTTTTGAGGCCGTGATCCTGATTGCCTACACCGTGGCGGATCTGGCGGTGTTCTGGCATACAGGGGCCGAGCCGTACACCCTGACGGGCTGCGTGTTCGGCGTGTGCGGCCTTGAAAACGGCGTAATGGGATGGATCAAGACCAACAAGGACAAGGCGGCGGAGGCCGCCAGAACGAGCGGGAACGGCCAAAAGGCCGACCAGGAAGAACCACCCACGGAGCGGGCGGAACCGTCCGATGTGGGGATTTAAGGAGGGTTTACCAATGACAGAGAACCAACTGCGGCAGAATGTGGCCAACATTATCAACGCATGGGTGGGCGCAACAAAGGGAAGCGCCAAGCACCTGGAGATCCTGGAGATCTACAACGGGCACGAGCCGCTGGCCCGCGGCTACAAAATGCAGGTGAAAGACGCCTATTGTGCGGCAACCGTCAGCGCGGCCTATATCAAGGCGGGGATCGCGGAGTACACCGGGACGGAGTGCGGTGTGGAAAAGTTCACCGTGGTGGCCAAGAACAAAGGGATTTGGGTGGAGAATGACGCCCACACACCAAAGATCGGGGACGCCTGCGTGTATGACTGGGACGATACCGGGAAAGGAGACTGCACCGGAGCCGGGGACCACATCGGAATTGTCACCCAGGTGGGTGCCTCCACTTTCGTGGTGACCGAGGGGAACATGACCGGCGGAAAGGTAGGAAAGCGCACCATGGCGGTGAACGGGAAATATATTCGCGGCTTTATCTGCCCTGACTTTGCCGCCATTGCCAAGAAAATGGGCGGTGGATCCTCCACCGCAGCGGGAGCCGCCACGATCTACACGGTGAAGTCCGGGGACACCCTTTCCAAGATTGCCAATACATACGGCACGACGGTGGACGCCCTGGTGGAGATCAACGCCATCAAAAACAAAAACCTGATCCGGGTGGGACAGGTGATCATGCTCCAGGACACGGCCCAGGCAGCTGCCGAGAAGCTGGAGGCGCTGGGCGTGATCAATTCCCCGGACTACTGGGCAGACGCGGCGGAGGCCGGGAAAGTCCAATACCTGGGGATCCTGCTGAAAAAGGCGGCGCAGACTATCACAAAGGCCGGGACGCGCACCAATACGCCGGAGGAGGGCGTGGCCGCTCTGGTGGCCGCCGGCGTGATCAATACGCCGGAGTTCTGGCTGGCCAATTACAACACATTCCCCTCCCTGGACCTGCTGCTGTGCGCCCTGGGCGGGGCTGTGAAATAATCAGAGGAGGACATACACATGGAAACCATTATGCAGTACATTCCCCTGGCGGTGTCCGCCATCCTGCTGGCGGCCCTGATCCTGACCGTGATCACCAACATCATTACCCAGGTGGTCAAGAAAATCACATGGGATAAGATCCCCACAAATATCCTGGCGGTGGTGGTGGCCATGGCCGTCACGCTGGTGGCGTTCTTTGCGGCCTGCCAGATCATGGGCTGGGCTGTCACCTGGTACATGGTGGCCGGCGCGGTGGCCCTGGGCCTGTTCGTCAGCTATGCGGCCATGTTCGGATTTGATAAGCTCCGGGAGGCCCTGGAGCAGATCACCAACTGGGGAAAAGACAAGACGGAATAAAGAGGACCCCCCGGCACCTACATGGTGCCGGGGGGTATTTTACAAGACGCGGCGGGACACTGTGGAGGCGTCCAGGCGCATGGCCAAGTCAATGATCTTTTTCCTGGTGGTGTGGTCAGTTTCGGCGGCGGGGGCAAGGGTGGCCCGGACACCGGCGGGGACAATGGAGAGCGCCCAGGCCACCAGGGCCTTTTCCGCCTTTATCAGCGCCACCCTGGCGGCCATTTCTGCGCTTTGCAGCTCGACGGCCTCCGGGTCCGTCCGGTATTCGCCCTCCAGAGCGTCAAAAGCGGCGTCATCCTCCACCTGCCAGAGCCGGAGGGCGGGAAAACCGCGCCGGTCTATGGCGCCACGGGCCGCCAGAAAGGCCCTTTCATGGGCGGCAGACTTTGCCTCCGCCATTTTGCTGGATCGCAGGGCCTGGGAATAGGCCCGCTGCTGTGCGCTGTATCTCATAATATCCTGCCTTTCTGCCGGGGCGCCCGATCCAAAGATCAGGCGATTGCCTCCAGCTCCATATCTTCAATTTCGGCCCAAGTAAATCCCAGGCGGTGCATATCGTCCCCAACATTGGAAAGGACCACGCTGGCCTCCATGGTGAGATCCGCATAGCAAAGAGCGGCGAACATCTTATAGACCTCCACGGCCCGCTCCATGGTAAAAACCCGGATATTGCCAACCATGGCACCATATTTCCCGTTCTGCTTAATCAACATGATCTTTACCACCTTTCAAAATTCTGCGGAATAGCCGCCGGAGCGGGACGAACACCGCCACAAAGACGGCCAGAGCAATTATAAATTTCATCGTCTGCCCTCCTATTGACAAAGCTGGATGATTTGTTTTATATTTGGGGTGCGGGGTTGAGGTCCCGCACCCCTGGCCCTTACCAGTCAAGCAATTTGAGGATTGCCGCTGTTATCAGGCCGGAGATCGTGCCCGCCAGAATGTCGGCCAGCAAGTCAACCTTTCTGGAGGGCCGCGCCGTAGGCTTTCGCCTGCGGCGTTTTTTCTTGCCCATATCAACCACCCCCTTTCTGATTATTATTATATACTCGCGTGAGTATCAAAACAAGATGGAATGTTGCACAAATATACTCACGCGAGTTTGTGAAAGTTATATACTTGCGTGAGATAACAAACGGTGGTAAAATGCCATCAAGGAGGCGATCACATGGAACAGAGAAAAGGAACAGCCGCAACGAGGGCGAAAAACAAATATAACGCCGAAAATTATGATCGGCTTTATCCCTATGTAAAGCGGGGGAAGAAAGAGAAATACCAAAGAGCGGCGGAGGCCGCCGGGTGTAGCCTGAACGAGTTTATGGAAAAGGCAATGGATAAACTGGCGGACGAAATCCTGGGGGAATAATACCGCCGGGGCAATCACATGGATAATTCCCCTCTGTGGGGCCTATATTTTATTCTGCTGATTATTACCACGGGTTTGACGCCGATCCCGTGGTAATATCAAGAAAAATGTGGGCCATAACCACAACGGAGGGGCGCCGGTGAAGTTTTACGAGATCAACGGAAAAAGGAATTTGTGCGGGGACAGGATCCGGGAGGCCAGGCAGAAACGGAGGCTTTCCCAGTCAGACCTATGCAAGCTGCTGCAACTGCGGGGGATCATGGTGGAGCGGGATGTGATCAGCCGCATGGAGAGCGGGAGCAGAATTGTGACGGACTTTGAAGCCGTGGCCATTGCGGAGGTCCTGGAGGTCCCCGTGCTGTGGCTGCTGGGCAAAGAATAGGCCGGCGTGGTAGAGAGAACCACGCCGGCCTATTGCCATATTACAGAGAAAGAGAGGCCGCCCCATGAAAGGATATAGACACCTGACAGAGCATGACCGGAACAAAATTGCAAAGATGAAAAAAGAGGGGGCCACACTGCGGGAGATAGGGGCGGCCCTCCATGTGAGCGCGGCCACCGTATGCCGGGAGATAAAGCGCGGGACATATACATACATGAACGCGGATTACATCGAGGTAACCGAGTACATCCCGGAGCGGTCACACCAAAGATACCGGGCCAACATGGAAGCGAAAGGGCCGGGCCTGAAAATCGGAAATCACCGGGATTATGCGGAGAAATTGGAGGAGCTGATCGTGGATCAAGATTTTAGCCCCTCCGCCGCCCTGCATGAAATTGAAAACCACCCGGAGATTTACGGGGATTTTGGGATCCGGGTATGCCGTCAAACTCTGTATTCCTATGTGGACAAGAGGATCTTTGCGCGACTGACCAACAAGGATCTGCCCTTTAAGGGGTCCAGGAGAAAGACGAAAACCAAGCACATCCACCGTATGAAATCCGCCTCCAAGGGGGACAGCATAGAGAAAAGGCCGGAGGAAGTCAACACACGCCAGGAGCCGGGACACTGGGAGATGGACCTGGTGGTGTCCTGCCGCGGCGGCCACAAGTGCCTCCTGGTGCTGACCGAGCGGGTGACGCGCCAGGAGATTATGCGGCTGATCCCGGACAAGACCGCCGGCAGCGTGGTGCGGGCCTTGAACACAATAGAGCGGAAATATGGGAAACTGTTCCCGGCTGTTTTTAAGTCAATCACCGTGGACAATGGGTCAGAGTTCGCGGACTGCGCCGGCCTGGAGCAATCCGTATTAAAAAAGCGGGCGAAGCGCACGAAAATGTACTACTGTCACCCATATTGTAGCAGCGAAAGAGGAAGCAACGAAAAGCAAAACCAGATGATCCGGCGGAAGTTTCCAAAGGGGACAAACTTTGATAAAGTTTCCCCAAAGGAGGTAAAAATGGTGGAGGACTGGCTGAACAGATACCCCCGCAAGATCCTGGGATGGTACAGCAGCGCGGACATGTTCCGGGCGCTGATCGAGGCCGTTTGAAAATTTTTTTACTTTTTGTTACGCTTACCTATTGACATTTGCGATTGAAAATGCTACTAATAAGAGTAACAAAGGGTAACCCCCTTGTTACTCTTATTTTTTTATGAAAAACGGAGGTGAAAGGACCATGAGCAACAAATATTTGGGACCCGCGGATCGGCAGCTGATTGCGGAGAAGTGGGCCGCTTATGCGTCGGTGCGGGAGATCGCGGCGCTGGTGGGCGTGGCGCCTAAAACCATCTATCAGGAATTGCGCCGCGGGAACAACGGCACCCTGGACAAGAACAGCCGCCAGTCATACAACCCCGATCTGGCCCAGCGTCGTTTCCAGGAAAGCCTCCGCCGGCGCGGAAAGCCCCTGAACAGGGCGCGGGCCGCCAGTGAATGAGTGACCCCACCGTCATGGAGGCGGATAAATGCAAAGGAGGAAAAAACAATGGCAACCATGATCAAACAGACGAAAGAGGAAATCAGCTGGGAGGAGATCGCCAGGGCCAGAGAGATGGGTGTGCTGGACAAGCTGCTGGCGGAGCGGGATGTGATCCGCTTCAACCTGCGGAGCGGCACCGAGGTGGCCATCATGGTGGAAAAGGTGGAACCGGGCCGGGCGTGGATGGGCTTTGTGGACGGCGTGGCAGAGCGTCCCATGTATGAGCGCCTGCTGGTGCGCCCGGTGTCCTGGAAAGAGAGCGACGCACGGAAGTGGTGCAACACCGATCTGGTCCAGGATCTCCCGGAGGACCTGGTGTCCATCATTACACTCCGGACCATTCGGCAGACGGTAGAGGACAAGGAGCTGGTAACCACGGATCTGCTGTGGCTACATAGCGCAACGGAGTTTTTCGGGCGTCGGCCCTGGGCCTCTGGCGACGATCCCACGGAGGAGCAACTGCCAGCCTACAAGACCGAGCGGGACCGCGTGAAGATGTGGAACGGGCGGACATGGCCGCATTACACCCGGTCCGTCTATGCGTCGAACAGCACCAGTTTCTGCCTTGTCAATGCGGACGGCACGGCCATCACCGGCAACGCCGACTATTCAGGGGCCGTGGCCCCCGGCTTTTGGATCTAATCGAACAATCCAGAAAAATCAAGCCCCGCAAGGGGCGGAGAAAGGAGCCGGACATGGCAAAACGAAAGGAAATCAAGTGGCGGTGGGAAGCCCGCGGCACCATGATCGGACGGCAGAACGGGATCATTTTTCGGATTTATCACCCGTGGGACATGCCGGAGCGGGAACACACCGTAAGCTGCTACGACACAAAGGGATCCGCAAGAACGATCAGCACGGCGGGTTACAGAAAATTCACCTGGGAGGAGGCCGTGGAGTTCTGCCAGGCAATCGCAGCCGGAGAGATTGACCTGGAGGACCTGCGGGCGGAGTTTGCCGCGATAGAGGCAGAACGGGAACGGCAGGCGCTCCGCAAAGCCGTGGAAGAGGCCAAGGAGTTCCGGGGCCACCTGGAGGCGGCGGGAATTTCATACAACACCCTGCTGGAACTGGAGGCGCTGCGGGGAAACCTGGGAAGCCTGGGACACAACGCGCTCCTGGGATTTGAACGCGGGGAGGGCTGGCCGGATGGGACCTGACGGAAAAGGCACCGCCCAGGCAGCGGTCTACATAGACGGGCAGCCGGTGCAATACGCCGGAGAAATCACGCTACCGGAGATCACCGCAGCGCCGGAACAGATGGAGAGCACGGAGGCACCGCCGCTCCTTGCGTCAATGGGCTTTACGGTGGAGCAGTTCAATGAAGCGGCCCGCTTTATGGCGGAAGCGTTCGGCATTTTCTGCGACAAGCTGGCGGAGGCCACCAGAGCGATGGTAGACGCATGGGAGGCGATCCGGGCGGCAGAGGAGTTCCGCAAGGCCCTGCGGTGGGCGGAGGCGGCCAACAGGCCGCTGGCCGCCCGCTACCACCACACCAAAAAGAAGCGGATCCGCAAGAAGTACGCAAAGCGGATCCTGGCCTGGTATTGGGAGGAGATCCTGTAATGCTGCGACTGAAAGCCACAAAAACCAGTTTGTACAAGCTGGTGGCGGAATTTGTGCCGAACCTGCCTCCCATGCGGAGCGGGACCAGCTTCACCAAATATCCGAGAACCACGGACTATGCCCTGGACTGGATCACGCAGGAATGGGACACGGCACATGCCTTTTTCTCCACCTGCATGGGACGCCCGCTCCTGTCCATTGAGATCAGGAGCGGAGAAACCGGAAAGACGGTGAACCGAACCACACACGCCCTGAACCTCCGGGATCTCCGGGAGCGGGGCATGGTGGAGGAGTTCATCACGGCGGCAGAGCGCCGGCGGGTAGAAAGGAGTGCCGACAATGGTGGACTTTCTCCCGCTACCTGATAAGGAATACAGCGTGATTTATGCGGATCCCCCGTGGCAGTATCGGCAGCACGGGACCACGGAAAAGAGCCGGGGCACGGCGCTGAAACAGTACCAAACCATGGCAACCGAGGATATATGCAATCTGCCGGTGCGGAAAATCTGCGGGGGGGGGGCAGCCTGTTTTCTATGGGCAACTTTCCCGAACATTGCCGAGGGGATCAAGGTCCTGGAGGCATGGGGGTTTCAGTATAAGACCGCGGCTTTTGTGTGGGTGAAAAAATACGCCAGGAGCGGGACCAACTTTTGGGGCATGGGAGCCTACACCCGCGCCAATGCAGAGGTGTGCCTGCTGGGGGTGTCACCTGGGTTTAAGGCAAAAGAGCGGATCCGCAGCCACAAGGTACACCAGATCATTGAGGCCCCTTTCGAGGGGCACAGCAAAAAGCCGGATGAAACGCGCCGGCGGATCGTGGAACTGCTGGGGGATGTGCCACGCCTGGAAATGTTCGCCCGCCAGAGGGCGGAGGGCTGGGACGCCTGGGGAAACGAGGTGCCGCCGGAAGAAAGGAAGATCGAATAAATGACCGAGCGGGAAAGACTGCTGGAGAAGCTGGGAAAGGTCAAGGCCCTGGCGGATCGCGGAGAGGGCGGGGAGAAAGAGAGCGCGGAGCGCACCCTGGCCGCCCTTATGAAAAGGTACGGGATCACCGAGGAGGACCTGGAGGACACAAAGACCACCATTCACTGGATCCGCTACAAAACGGACTGGGAGCGCAGACTGCTGGGACAGCTGGCTTATATGCACCTGGGTACGGGCCATTCTTTCGGGTGCATGGGTCAATACACGGGAAGATCCCGGAAAAAAGTGGGGATCAAGTGTACAGCGGCCCAATACATCGAGATCGAGGCAGATTTTGCCTTTTATAACGAGGCCATGAAAGAGGAAATGGAACTGTTTTACAGCGCGTTTCTCCAGAAAAACAGGCTTTTCCCGCCGCCGGAGCTGGCCGCGGAACCAACAGAGGCGGAAAAAGAGGAATGGGAAGATATGGAACGGATGTGGAAGATCCACTCCATGATGAACGGGATGGACCGGCACACGCGACACAAGGCCCTGGAGGCCGCAGAATAGGAGCAGACCATGGACAAAAGACAGGGGCGCCCGGCCAGGCTGGAGATCGGAATGGTGGTGGTGCGGACGCCGCAGACAATATTCGAGGAGGAGCACGGAAAGGAGATCCGGCGGCCCAGGCAGGGGCAGGTGGACTATATCCACCCATTGGGCCGGTTTCACATTGTGGCCTTTCGTGTTCGCGGGAAAATCATCAAGGAAACCTTTCAGGGTGTGGAGGTATCACAATGAATTTTTTGGAAATGAACGGACTGCAAACGGCGCAGACCCATTTCAAGGACATTTTTCAAAACAATATCCACCGGGACTATGCGGACGCCATGCTGGACTGGCTGGAGCAGGAAACAGACTTTTTCACGGCCCCGTCCTCCACGAAGTACCACGGGGCACACCCCGGCGGCCTGCTTGTCCATAGCCTTAATGTGTACTACCGCCTGCGGAATATTGCGATCCGCGATCTGGCGGACAAGGAGGATCCGGGGAAATGCCGCCTTTCGGAAGAACAGGAGGAAACGGTGGCGGTCATTGCCCTGCTGCATGATGTGTGCAAGGTGGGCTGCTATCACACGGAAACCAAGCGGCGGAAGAACCCGGAAACTGGCCGCTGGGAGGATTATGAGGGATATACATACAAGGATCCCCTCCCCCTGGGCCACGGAGAGAAAAGCCTGTACCTGATCCAGCGCCACATGGTCCTGCTGCCGGAGGAGGCGCTGGCCATCCGGTGGCACATGGGCGCATACGATGACGCGGCCAAGGCAGACAGCCGCGCCATGGCGGCGGCTATGGCGGCCTCCCCGTGGGTGTGGCGCTTGCAGGAAGCGGACATGTGCGCCGCCTGGATCGACGAACGGGAGGCCGGGCAATGAAAAAGGAGCTTTGCAAGCCATGTGCCATTGCCCTGGAGGGCCGCGGAAAGACCGTAAAGGCCGCCGGTGGGCGGTGTGAGAAAATCACCTGCGCAGAATGTGGCCGCCGGCGTTTTGGGTACACCTACGAGGTGACAGGCTGGCCGACCCGCAGGAAAAAGGAGGACAAGCTGACATGAGCCAGAGAAAGGCCAAGGAATACCGCCGCGCCATGGAACAGTACACCGGAGTGGCCGAAGATGTGGACGATCTGAAACGCCGTGTCGGAGCATTGGAGGCCAGACACTACCGGGAGGACCGCGACAAGGCCGTGGACATGATCCAGCGCCGTGCGGCGGCCAAGAAGCGGGCAGAAATGGAGAGAGAAAGGGCCATGAAACTGGAGGAGCACGAACGGAAAGCGGTAAAGCGGCGGGCGGAGGAACGCCGGCGGCGGATCGCAAGGCGGAGGCTGATCACCCTGGCCCTGGGCGCGCTTGCGGTGGTCATGCTCCTGGCCTCCGTGATCATGACCATCACGGCCAAGCCGGCAGCGGAAGCCGCAGAGGCAGAGATCACCGGCGCCGCCGTTACTTCCCCGCCGGTCACCCTGGTGACCGCAGAGCCGGACATGTGGGACGGCGAGGGAGAGGATCCGCTGGAGGCGGAGAAAATCGAGGAGGCCCTGCTGGCCTCCGGGTATTTCTCCGTGGCGGTGCCTATGTGCTACGAATACCAGGACTACATGCGGACCTACTGCGCGGCCTATGAGTGCCCCTATCCCCTGGCCCTGGCCGTGGCAGAGGTTGAAAGCCACTTTGATATGGACGCGGTGGGAGCCGCCGGAGAGGTGGGGATCATGCAGCTGAACCCCGGCCCGGAGAATACATACTGGATCAACCTGGAGGCCGAAACAGAGCTGGACCCCACCACACCCTCCGGGAACATTGCCGCTGGGTGCTACCTGCTGGGAAAGTACATGCAGGAATACGGGGACGCAAACAAGGCGGCTATGGCGTACAACATGGGAGTGAGCGGAGCGGAAAATGCCTGGGCGGAGGGTATCACCTCCACCGACTACTCCACCGCCGTGGTGGAAGCCATGGAGCGGTGGGAGGTCACAGTGAACGCATGGAATGGGATATAAGCCGGGCAGGAATACGGGCCGCGGCAGAGCGGAGGGCACGGATCCACCGCTGGCAGGCACCGGGCCGCGCCAGAGTGGTACACCCGGCCCGCGGGTCCGTAGTGGTCCCGCACAGTTCAAACCTGGCGGCACTCCTGAACGCGGCGGAGGTATGGGGCTGCGACTGGACGGAGATCCGGGACGCAAAGGTGTGGGCGGCACCTGGAGAAAAGGCGGTCCCAATGCCTACATTATATAAATAAGGAGGCGGAGCGAAATGCTGATCAACGAAAGCGGCCTGGTGCGCTGTATCAAGCGGGCGTATAGGTCCGCCGGGTACGCGGTGGTGACCCAGGACGATAGCATGGCAATCTACACGGAGCAATGGTATGTCCAGTGCAAGCGGGCGGCCCTGCCCCGCAAGGTGCTGGCCACAATCGTGGAACACATGGGCATGATACCGGACACGGCGCCCATGTCCATCATAAAGGACGGGGATCCGCAGCTGATCATGCCGGATGTGGCCATGGACGAAACTTCCCACTGGAGAACCGGGGAACGCACAGACACGGTGACCATGGCCACCGTGATCATGCAGGGTTACCAGATATTCCAGCCGGAGGGCGGCGGCGCCTGCTACGGCGTGAGCCTGTCCGACCTGGAGATCATGGAGCGGGAAATTGCAGAGCATGGGCAGGCAACCGTGGTAGACGGGGACCGCCTGCTATGGTGCGGGGACAACGAAGTGGTGGCCCTGGACACCGTGAGAAAAGCCCGGTCAAGCTGGGCAAAGGAATGGGAGCGGGCCGTGTGGAACGCCCTGGAGGGCGTAGACCTCCATAAAGAGGAGGCGTGACAATGCCGCAGACGAATTTTGACCGGATCACCGCCTCCCCGGAGGTGCTGGCCGCTTTCCTGGCCTCCCTCCCCTGCCTGGACGCCCCGTGGGATGACGCTTTCCATCGGGTTTTCTGCGACAACTGCCCAACAACGGACTGCCCGCAGGTATGCCCGCACGAGGCGGAGCGGAACAGCCCGGCGTGGTGGCTGAAACTGGAGGCTACAAAATAATGGAAGTAACTGTAAATATGAGCGCCGAGGAGTTCCTGGAGTTCATGGCCTGGCAAAAGGACAGAAACCACTACAACGCGGAAATGGACGCGCAGCATAGAAAGTGGGAAATGCTGGCAAATAAAGCCTGCTGGGCCATCGAGAAAGATCCGAAACGGCCCGGAAAGGTCAAGATCGTGGATCAGGAACACGCGGCGGAGCTGCTGGAGCTGGCAAATGACTACCTATCATAAAAAGAAAACCACCTGCGCCCGGTGCTGACAACACGGCGCAGGTGGACAGATACGAGGCGGCGCGGAGGCCGTCCTGGATAGCTGTATTATAGCATACTCCCGGACGGCCTGCAAGCCGCAAAATTTGACGGGGCTACGGCCCCGTATAGCTCCGGTAAGAGCAATTAGTAAAGTGACCAGCAGACCAAAAGGAGGAGAACACCATGGCCTATGTCCATAGGCGGGTGAAAGCTGGCCGCACCATCGAACACAGGAAAATGCAGTCATACCGGATCCACACCAAGGGGGTCCAGAGGGGGCCGAACCACGGGACCACATCGGCAAAGCAGGCCAAGATCAACGAGCGGGTGGCAGAGGAGCACCTGCGCTGGGACCTCAACGCCAATTTTGGCCACCGAGATCTCCACGCCGTCCTCCACTACTACGCCAAGGACACCAGCTTTGAGGAAATCCTGGAACACAAAGCCGTTTTCCTGCGGAACCTGCGGAAGATCTGCAAAAAACGCGGGATCAAGTACAAGGCCGTGGTGGTCATCGAAACCAAAAGGATGACAAATCCGCACATTCATGTGGTAATAACGCACATGGACCCGGAGATCATCACGGAGGCGTGGGAGTTTGTGCCGAGGGGCGGCGGGGGCGTCAGCTTCAAACCGCTGGACCGCCGCGGGAACCATGCAAAGCTGGCGGCCTATCTGGTCAAAGAAAGCAGGTCAACCATGGAGAAGTACCGGGAGATCGGGAAGCGGGGCAAGAGGTACAGCAAAACACAAAACATGGCCAAGCCCGTGATTACATACACCACCGTGGCCGCTTCCTCCTGGCGCAAGGAGCCGAAGCCAAGCAAGGGCGCCGTGCTGTACATGTTCGATGACGGATCCACCACGCGGAGCGGGTGGCATGAAATCAGCGGTTACCCATACCAGGAATATTTCGAGGTTTTCAACGAATAGGAGGACGCCATGAAAATTTACCTTGCCGGCAGGATCGCCGGGGATAGAAAATACCGGGCAAAGTTCCGGGAGGCCACAAGGGCGCTGGAGGGAATGGGGCATGTAGTCCTAAACCCCGCCACCCTGCCGGACGGACTGACAGACGCGGACTATATGCAGATCTGCATAGCCATGCTGAACGCGGCGGATCTGGCCGTGTTCCTGCCGGACTACCGGGAGAGCCGCGGCGCCATGGTGGAATGGGCGTATTGCCAGAGGATTGGGAAAGACTGCGCCCTATACCTGGACATGACAGGAGGCGGCAGACAGTGAGCAAAGCGCAGATCAGTATGTGGGAGGAAAAGATTGTGGACAGTTTCGCCGGCGGCGGTGGAGCTTCCACGGGAATTGAGCTGGCCACGGGCCGGGTGGTGGACATAGCGATCAACCACGATCCAGACGCCATTTTAATGCACAAGACCAACCACCCGCACACCGTACACTATCAGGCCAGCGTGTGGGATGTGGACCCGCTCGAAGTCACCGGCGGCAGCCCGGTGGGCCTGTTGTGGGCCTCACCTGACTGCAAGCATTTTTCCAAGGCCAAGGGAGGAAAGCCCGTGAACAAGCGGATCCGGGGACTGGCCTGGATCGTTCTGCGCTGGGCGGGAACGGTCCGCCCCCGCGTGATCATCCTGGAAAATGTCGAGGAGTTCCAGACATGGGGGCCAGTGCGCCGCGGACACCCGGTAAAGGCAAAGACCGGGCAAACATTCCGGCGGTTTATTGGCCAACTGGAGGGACTGGGCTATGCCGTAGAGTGGCGGGAACTGGTGGCGGCGGACTATGGAGCGCCAACCACCCGAAAAAGGTTTTTTCTGATCGCCCGCTGCGACGGGAGGCCCATTGTGTGGCCGGAACCCACCCACGCGCCGGCGGACAGCCGGGAGGTGCTGGAGGGGCGGAAAAAGCCGTGGCGGAGCGCGGCGGAGATCATAGACTGGAGCCTCCCCTGCCCCTCCATTTTCGACACGCGAGAGGAAATCCGGGAGAAATACGGCCTTTCCGCCCAGCGGCCACTCCGGCCCAATACCATGCGCCGGGTGGCCAGGGGTGTGGACAAGTTTGTGATCAAGTCGGCCAACCCGTTTTTGGTGCTGGTCAACCACGCCGGGAAGTTCCGGGGCCAGGAGATCGGGGACCCGCTCCAGACCATAACAGCAAAGCATGGGTATGGAGTGGCAAGCCCGACCATGGCACCATGGACGGTGACAAACACCACCAACTCCACGGGGCACCCCGTCAATGAGCCGATAGACACGGCACGGACCGGCGGCGGAGGCGGTCAAATGTTTTTTGGGGCCTCCCTGATCCAGTATCACACGGAGCAGTCAGAACATGTGAGAGGCCAGGAGATCACCGGGCCGATCATGACCATTGACGCAGCCAACCGCTACGGCCTGACGGCGGCAAGCCTGGTCAAATACTACGGGAACGACCAGCACGGCCAGAACATCCAGGACCCGCTCCACACGGTAATATCCAAGGACCACGAGGGCCTGACAACTGCGCACCTGGTCAAGATGAAAGGCACCAACCTGGGAGGGCCTGCCACGGAGCCGGTGCAAACCATCACCGCGGGAGGAGGCCATCATGGCGTGGTAACCACGCGGATCACCAGAGCGGAGCCGGGAGCAGATCTCAAACACTGGCCGGAGATCCGGGAGCTGCTGAATACATATTGCGGCTATGACCTGGGGCCGGAGGATGTGATCCTGCTCCATATCGGCGGTGTCTGGTATTTCATGGCGGACATTGGCCTGCGCATGCTGACGCCGCGGGAACTGTACAGAGCCAACGGTTTCCCGGATGATTACAAGATCGAGCAGGACTATACCGGCCAAACCTACGGGAAAAGCAAGCAGGTGGCCAGATGTGGCAACGCCGTGCCCCCTCCCTTTGCCGCGGCCCTGGTGCGGGCCAACCTGCCGGAGTGGTGCGCAGGGGTGGAGATCAGCACCATGGAGGAACTGGAAAGGGCGGTGGCGGTGTAATGCTGGAAATCGTCCCCATGACATTGCGGGAGGCCAACGCCTTTGTGGAGCAAAACCACCGCCATCATGGCCCGGTGGCCGGGCATAAATTCTCCATAGGGCTTTCGGACGGAGAGCGGATCGTGGGCGTTGCCATTATAGGGCGCCCGGTATCGCGCCACCTGGATGATGGGTGGACCCTGGAGGTAAACCGCCTTTGTACTGACGGGAGCCGCAACGCCTGTTCCATGCTGTATGCCGCAGCCTGGAGGGCGGCGCGGGCAATGGGGTATAAGCGCCTGGTGACATACATCCTGGAGAGCGAAAACGGAGCAAGCCTGCGGGCAGCTGGGTGGAAATGCGTAGGACAGGCCGGCGGCCTACGATGGACCGGACGCCGGAGGCCGGAGGTAGACCTGTACCCAGCACAAATGAAAATCCGTTTTGAACGGACGGCGGAATGAGGTGGAGCCATGAACGGAAAGAAAAACATGCGCCGGATCAGCGTCCTGGTGACCGCGCAGACGGCCTATAACCTGGAGAAGCTGGCCGCCATGTGTGGCTACCGGGAGCGGGGCCATGTAATCGACAAGCTGGTGAGAGAAAAAATGCTGCAACTGAACGGAGGAAAGCGACATGAACAAAACGAAAATTGACTGGGCCACCATGAGCTGGAACCCCGTAACTGGGTGCCGCCATGGGTGCCCATACTGCTACGCCAGACGGACCGCCCGCCGCTTTGACGCCGGGTGTGCGGATCCTGCCCCGCTGCCTGGCGGCCTCCATGTGCTGACGGAGAAAATCAAGGCCACGCCCTACCCATACGGGTTTGAGCCTACCATGCACCGCTACCGGCTGAACCAGCCGGAGCGCCAGGAGGAGCCGCAGACGGTTTTTGTGTGCAGCATGGCGGACCTGTTTGGCAGATGGGTGCCCACTTCCTGGATCGTGGAGGTCCTGGACGCATGCAGGCGCGCCCCGCAGCACCGCTATTTGTTTCTGACCAAGAACCCGGCCAGATACCTGGAGCTGGACCACATGGCCCTGCTTCCGCATGAGAGCAATTTTTGGTATGGCAGCACCGTGGCAAATGAGGACGCAGAAGCCATGTACACCATGCAGGGGGTGGCAATAAACAGCTTTTGGTCCATGGAGCCGCTGCTGGGGCCGGTGGACATGAGCAAGGCGGAGGGACTGCCGCAATGGGTGATCCTGGGAGCTGAAACCGGGAACCGCCGGGAAAAAGTGGTGCCGCGGCGGGAATGGGTGGATCAGATCGTGCAGTTTTGCGCGGAGAATGAGATCCCCGTGTTTTTCAAGGACAACCTCCGGGCGCACTTCCCGGATCTCCCGCCATCCACTTTCCCGTGGGATGACCGAGAGAGTAAAACGGCAAAGTGGGCCGCCAACTTCATGGGGCGCTTTGAAAGGCAGGTGTGAACCGTGGACAAAATAGAAATCGGCTACACCGTGGAAAAAGAGCGGTGGCTGGAGGCCGCCGAAAATCTGCATGAGTTTGGCCAGATCATGGCGCGGAACCTGCGGAACATGAACCGGGACGGACGCGGACAGGAGGACGCGGACGATCTTATGGCGGACATTATGCTGGC
>OJQQ01000210.1_pt1 | contig 27381 bp, 20 predicted proteins | sample 1599021 | NCBI WGS metagenome assembly OJQQ01 (sample SAMN03922521, study PRJEB24848) | human gut metagenome | isolation source: stool sample | host: Homo sapiens | place: Germany | collected 2010-02
GCGTCAGATGTGTATAAGAGACAGCAGCGGTTCCTTCAGAAACTTATAGACCGGGAGTTTTTCTTTCTTACCCAATATCTCTGCGGCTTTGCAGATATTCCAGCGATTATAATTAACAGCTTCGAACGTATCGTACTTTTCCACACGTATCGGGTACAGGTGGCAGGAAACCGGTTTATAGAAAGAGAGCTTCCCCTCGCGATAAGCCTTCTCCACCGCACATTTGCAAGTTCCGTCCGCATCATAGCAGGTAAAAACACAGTCTTTCCCGTTCACGATAGAAGTCACCAAGTCTCCCTCTTCATCAATATAGGCAACGCCTTGTTTCTTGATGATTTCCTGAGCTTTCGGCGCCAGATCGTCCCAGATAGCCGGAAGAGCTTTTTCCAGTTCGCCCACCTCTTCCTCCAGCAGGGGTGCGCCGGAATCACCTTCCACACAGCAAATACCTTTGCAATGCGACAGATCGCATAAAAACTGACGTTCGAGGACGTCGAGGCTGACTAGGGTATTGTCAATTTGTATCACGATGAAAGAATTTATGATTTATGATTTGTGATTTATAATTTATTGTCGATGCATAAATCATAAATCACAAATCATAAATCTTTAGTTCTTAATCAAATCATTTCCTGTCATATCAGCCGGCTGTGCCATACCCAAAATGTGCAGGATAGACGGAGCCACATCGGCCAGGACACCGTTTTCCACTTTTGCATTTTTGTTTTCTGTCACATATACAAAAGGAACAGGGTTCAGAGAGTGAGCTGTGTTGGGAGTGCCGTCTTCGTTGAGTGCGTGATCGGCATTACCGTGGTCGGCGATGATGATCACTTCATAACCGTTGGCTTTAGCAGCTTCGACAGTGTCTTTCACACAGTTGTCGATAGCAGTTACCGCCTTCTCGATAGCACTGTAGATACCGGTATGGCCTACCATGTCGCCGTTAGCATAGTTTACGACGATAAAGTCGAACTTCTGTGTATGGATAGCTTCCACCAATTTGTCTTTTACTTCGTAAGCGCTCATTTCCGGCTTCAAGTCGTAAGTGGCAACCTTCGGACTCGGAACCAAGATGCGCTCTTCAGCCTTGTATGGAGTTTCGCGACCACCGTTGAAGAAGAAAGTCACGTGAGCATACTTTTCCGTTTCAGCGATATGAAGCTGGGTTTTCCCGTTTTCAGCCAGGTATTCTCCCAATGTATTCTGGACATTTTCCTTATCGAACAGGATATGAACACCTTTGAAAGAAGCATCGTACGGAGTCATGCAATAGAACTGCAAGCCGGGGATCGTATGCATACCCTGTTCCGGCATATCCTGCTGAGTCAGCACGACAGTCAGCTCTTTCGCACGGTCGTTACGGTAGTTGAAGAAAATCACGACATCACCTTCTTTGATCGTACCGTCTACAGTAGCGTTGTTGATCGGCTTGATAAACTCGTCGGTCACGCCTTCATCATACGATTCCTGCATGGCCTGAACCATATCGGTAGCCTGTTTGCCCTTGCCTTCAACCAACAAATCATAGGCTTCTTTCACGCGTTCCCAACGTTTGTCACGGTCCATTGCATAGAAACGACCGACGATGGATGCGATCTTTCCGGCCGACTGTTCACAATGGGCCGTCAATTGTTCGATAAATCCTTTACCGCTCTTCGGATCTGTATCGCGACCGTCCATGAAGCAGTGGATGAAAGTATTGTCGATTCCGTATTCTTTGGAGATATCGCAAAGTTTGAACAGGTGATCGAAAGAACTGTGTACACCACCATTGGAGGTCAACCCCATGAAATGGATGTTTTTGCCATTTTCTTTGGCATAAGAGAAGGCAGAAACGATTTCAGGGTTCTTCATGATGCTGTTGTCGGCACAGGCACGGTTGATCTTCACCAAATCCTGGTAAACGATACGTCCGGCCCCGATATTGAGGTGTCCGACTTCAGAGTTACCCATTTGTCCGTCAGGCAGCCCGACGTTTTCGCCGCTTGCCTGTAACTGTGAATGAGGATAAGTGGCCAGCAGGCTGTCCCAATAAGGAGTGGGAGTGTTAAAGATTACATCGTCTTTACCTTGATCGCCGATACCCCAGCCGTCAAGAATCATTAAAAGGGCTTTCTTGCTCATGATTGCTTAATTATTATATTGTTTATACTCATTTTCGTTATCCGGGCGCAAAGATAATGCAAACCAAGAGCAGAATAAAACGAACTTGTTCATTTTTTATGCCCAAGTGCCGCTTATCTTCGCCTTTAGGGCAAAGATAAGCAATTCCGGACATATATTGTTTGCCTGGAAAACATTACTTTTGTAAACGATATGGAAAAGACGATACAAGATAAGGAGTTGGGAACCATCCTTCTCCGCACCAGTCCCCGTGCTATCCACTATACGCTGAAAATCTCCAAAGGGACAATTACGGCAACCATGCCCCCGGGAGGCGATGAAGCGCGTATGCTGGCTTTTATCCGCGAAAACAGGAAAAAACTCCTCATAGCCCTTGCCAAACATCCCGCCCGTCCGCTCCTGACGGATGAGACAGAGATGCAGACCGCAACGTTCCGCCTCCATATCTTCCGTACCAACCGGGCTAACTTCTATATGAAATTAGAGGGTGGCATCCTGCACATTGCCTGCCCCACACAAACAGACTTTGCCGACGAACGTGTACAAAAACTCCTGAAAGACTTCTTAGAGCAGGCTCTCCGTCACGAGGCCCGCCGCCTCTTGCCTACACGGTTGCTTGATCTGGCTTCCCGGCACAACTTCACCTGTACGGGTGTAAAGATCTTCAACAGCAAAAGTCATTGGGGAAGTTGCACGCCACGACGCAGCATCAATCTCTCCCTCTCCCTGATGCTCTTGCCCTGGCACCTGATCGACTATGTCCTCCTCCACGAACTTTGCCACACCATCGAGATGAACCACAGCGACCGTTTTTGGGCACTTATGGACAAGGTCACAGACGGGAAAGCGTTAGAGCTGAGGAAAGAGTTAAAGAAGTATCATATGTTGTAAGGAGGTGAATATCGGACACACTGCGAAGTTGCACTTCTAAGTTGAATCTTCACAATTATCTTTCCGATGTCTTTCCAATAAAAACGAATCCCCTGCAATCAATGACTGCAAGGGATTGTTTTTTTGTCTGCTTCGGTCTTCACAGAGGGAGAGCAGATGAACTTTTTTTAATTTCATTACTTTAGTATTAATATTCACCGCTTGTTCGCCCTCACGGGGTAGTTGGTCAATTCGGACAGGGAGCTGTAAAAGCTGATGTTCCGGGAATACCGCACGATGAATCTTAGAATTATTTGATTTTAATTTCATCCTGTTCCTCCCCGTAAGAGGAGAAACAGAAATACTATTATTATTTTATCAGTTTCGTCAATTACTTAACGATAGCTTTAACAGCTTCTTCGCCTTCAACAGCTACCACAACTACACCCTGAGGAGCAGCGATAGTTGCGTTGTCGGAAGCGATAACCGTGTTAGCAACTGTCTGGCCAAGGATGTTAGAGATAACAACCTTCTTGCCCTGAGCACCTGCTACTGTTACATTACCGTTACCAGCGATAACAGTTACTTCAGAAACTTCAACATCTTCGTTTGCTGTAGGAGCTTCAGTTGCTTCAGTTGTGAATGTCAGAGGAGCAACGTTGTCAGAGAAGATAACGACACCGTTTACTACGGCCAACTTCTTGTTTGAGTTCAAAGCAACGATTTCGAAACCACCTTCTTCAACCACTTTGAAACCTACAAGAGAAGTGTTCTTAGCATCTCTCACTTTATACTTATTCTGCTTGCCATCTTTCAAATCACCTTCATAAGCGATAGTATCCTTTACAATTGTTGCAGAACGGAAGATAGCGCTGTCACCCTTAGCAGCGTCAGCAGCGAATTTACCCTTAGCAGACAGAACAGAACCAATGATCGTGTCATTCTTAACTTCTGCGCCTTTGTAGATGTAGTAACCATATTCTGTATTGTCTTCACCACGGTTTACATAAGCAGAGTCAACATACAGAGAGAAGTCATCAGCAGTAGAAGCAGCCTTCAGTTCGTCACCTACGCGCAACATTTTAGCTACACCGGCAGAAGCTGTCAACATTTCCAGACCGTTACCGATATTGTAGTGACCGCTTTCCATCTTCTTGTAAACAGGAGCTTCAGCACCTTCGATGTTGAAATAAGTCTCAACACCGGCAACCGGTTCATCATAAGTCACAGACAAGTTAGAGATGTTCAATGTGAGTATATCGTTATTAGTAGTCGTTGCTTCAACGATCTTATAAGAATCTTCAGCAGGACCTGCTACAAAGAAGAAACGCTTATCCTGCAAGTTGGCATCTTTGCTCAACTTAACAACTTCAACACCGCTGACATCTTCGTGAGCCAAACGCCCTTCTGCATCATAAGCCTGTTCCAATGCATAAGCAACACGAACCAATGTATCACCTAATGCCTGAGCACCATAATAAACAGTGTCTTTTGCGATCTCTGCACCTTCAACTAAACGCAATTCAAGTGCCTTTTCAGCCCCCTTAGCACCAGCAATCACAGAATCTTGAACCAAAGACAAATAGATATCATCGGCAGCAGCAGAAGCTAAGTTGAACTTAACAGCGCCATAACCCATTTCTTCTTTTGTATAGTACTTGTAACCGATATGTTCATTTGTCAAATCTACATCCAATTTCTTGAACACAAGAGTATCTGTGTCAGCACCTTTACCTAAGTGATAAACACCATTTGCTACATCAACAGCATATAACGGTTCTTCGTCCAAAAGCAAAGAAGAAGCAATTGCTTCACCATAAGTTTCGCCATTAGAACCCGTCTTAGTTGATATAGAAGTAGCTTCACGACCTTGGATAGAATAAGTGCCATCTTCATGTTCTTTTACATAGAACTGGGTAGAAGGAATATAGGCAGAAGCTGCTGCTACATATGCAGAGCCATCACCTACCAAATACTTGTCATTATTAGCAACCTCAGAATTGCCACCCTTAGCCTTCAATTGCAAAGAGTAAACACCTGTTCCACCAGCCAATTTAACCGGAGTACCTTTAGCAAGTGTGATAAACGGAGCTTCAATAGCAGCAGAGTCGATACATAATACCGGCGCACCATTGAAAGTCTTGTAACCAACGATATAGGTAGATGTAGCACCACCATGAACAGCAACTTCGTATTTACCATTTACAAAACGGACAATAGAATCTGTCGTCATACTGATTGAGTCGTTACCCAAATCCATTGACAATTTGAATGTCTGCAAACCTTCATTACCTCCCTGGTACTGTGCACCACCGGCAGCAACGATTGTATCCAATTTGAAAGCAGCTACCTGGATAGAAGTAGTAGAACCGATCATTGTAGTATCAATAGTGATATACTGATCCTTCTTCGTACCCTTTGTGCTCTTTTCCTGACCTACAACCTGGAAACGATATTTATCAATACCAGCAACCTGTACCGGAACCGGAATCAAATCCGTAGCAGTGAAGATTCCACCGTCTTTTCCCTTGAATTCGAATTTGAAAGTAGAAAGTTTACCGGCCAAATCTGCGACAGTAGCTAAAGAGATCGAAACAGGAGCTTCAACTTCAAATTTTTCATTCGGCAATGTAGTTGCTACATTCAGCTTTCCAGAAGTAGTACTAATAGACACAATCGAATCCTGACCATAAGCTGCATAGATTTCAGAACCACCAGCTACGCCTGTCTTGAAGACAAACTTGTCAACACCCGGAGCAATCATAGTACCATATGCACCGGCACCATTCTTCTTCACTGCAAAAGACAAATTCTTCTTTGTAGCTTTGTTTACAAACTGGAATACAGAATCTCCAGAAACCATCTTTTCAACAAACTTCGGCAACCACAAAGCAGAGTCTTTTGCAGCTTTGTCAGAACCCAAATTTGCAAGTTTTACAGAGTCAGCTTTTGCCGAATTCTCCTTTGTAACCGTAAGGTAAGTAGAACTACTGGTCTTCAAATGCACATACTTGTCACCGATCTGTGCATAAGAGACAGTAGCAATTGCTGCGAACGCAGCAACGAGAGTAGAAAATCTCTTGTTCATAATCTAAATTTTAATATTAATAATACAGTTAATTGAAATATCAGTTCTTACTTCTTATTATCATATGTACACGCATATATAATGTACACGTGTTAACATTTGTACTTTGATAGCAAAAACGATCCTTTTTTTTAGTCATTTTTTTTGCCTATCTTCAAAGTTCGTATTGGAAAGGTGGTTTTTTGTACTCCAATTGCTATCTAATTGATAAGAAAGGATATAGGGGTATGAATTTTTTTACAGAAAAGAGTTGTGGTTTAAAAAGGAATGCGTATTTTTGTCTCGGAAAAATGACGAATTTAAACGATCGTTTTTTTTAGTCATTTTTCATCCCATCAACCACCTGATTACCAGTAAATTATTCTCCGAACATCAAGTCTTAAAATTCATCAACCCCGTTTTGGTCCAAAAATCGGTCCTTTTCAAGGAAATCCTTGATGCCCACAGGTTTTCAAGGGGATACTTATTTATTTTTCACCCGATGCTTGTTCGTTCATTTTTTTAGTTTTACTGGATTTAGCCTAAAAAAGCAGCAAAAAACATCAAAATTCCTTCCACTTCACTACACGGTCTCAACTTACTACCTGCTTTCGTTATTCGGGAATAACAGTTCACCCGGTAATTATTAGGGATAAACACAAGAATGAAGCCAATTGCACAGATCAGTCCAAATCCGGCAGAAAGCGAGCCTTTTCGTTATATAAGTTTTCAAAAGTTACTGTTATACTATCATGATTTCGAATACATCCATTGAAAATCAATACAGATGAAGAATGATAGTACAAGATTCAACTATCATCTACTATCATAGTTTGTCTGTCACCCTTAGATTGGTCCCAAATCTATGGACAAATTTAACACAAAGCAGACAGGACTTTTCACCAATACTCCCATTCAAGCTCGATTCTGATCCCCGTCTGCACGGTCTTTAGATCCGGGTGTCACAGGCACCAACACCCGGGTGTTAAAGGGAATAGAGAGGTAGTTACTTGAAAATAAGCTACATGATTTCAAGAAAAATGTGTTTGTTTTTATTGATCGTGAGAAAAACAACCGTCATACGATCAATCATTCTATATATTCATTGATTTATAATAGATTGAGAACAAACTATGATAGTATGACAGTTGTTTTCGAAAAGAGTTATAGTCGGATTGTCACTGCATCGGTACAAAACCTTCGTAGCGAACCGTCCAGCTCCCGTCTTTCGGGAAACCGGGAGCCTCCCCCTCCGAACCGTCCCAACCGCCGCACATCATGGCGACTGCCGTCAGCAACGCTCCGTTGGAAGGAAAATAAGGAAACGGACCTCCTGTCGCCAAGCCATGTTCGTCGAACTGGAATCCGGCGGAAGGGTGCATCAGCATGTCGATTGCCAACGCCGGTTGTCCCGTACGGGCGGCAGCCATTGCCAACATCGGGAAATCCCAGCCCCATATGCGATTGAACTGCCATTCTTTGCTGACTTTCTCCAACGTGCGCTTAAAAGTCGGCTGGTCTACCCCGTCACCAGGCAACATGCCGTAGACACCGGTCAGGGCCGGATGCTCGTAGGTATATTTTGTCCACATATCGGGAATGCCCTCGTAGGTGGTATAGACACCGTCGGCAACGGGAAGGGGAGCCATCTTCGAAAGTACTTCCTTCCATTTCCTCGTTCTTTTTTCCGACAGGCCCAGACGGTCCGCCCATTCCAACGCTGTGCGCAAGCCGTAACGGAAATAGCCTAACTCGAAAATCGGATTGATAGTTTGCAACGGGTCCGTATTCTCGGAAACGACAACAACAGGGGGACCCAGGACATATTGTTTCGTCTTTTTGTCGTAGAAAAGATAATCCGCCATATAATCGGCTGTGTTCAGCACGATATCTTCCCATTTCTCCAATGTTTCGGGAACAGGTTTCTGACGGTATTGCATCTCGGCGAAGTAGATCGGATGGGGTTCGTGCCAGATCAGATAGGCATGGGCGCTGCCAGGCCATTCGCGGTTGAAGTTTCCGGTGCACTTCGGCCAACGTGCACCACTGCGGCCTTCGCTCTTGGCGCGTTCGAGGGCCTTCGGCATAAAGTCCTTATAGACGTTCAGATAGTTATCAAAACATTCCATCCGGTTCCACAACCCGTAGTGCACGCCATGCCACCAAATCATCTCGAAGTGGAAACGGCCGAACCAGCCGTTGTTCACCAAACCGGATTCCTGAGGTGGGAACAGTCCGCTTTCATTTGCACGCATCAAGTACTGCGAGAGGACAATACGCCGTTCCAATTCCAACCAGCGGGGATCTTTGCTGCCGGAAAGATCGACGGCGGCTCCCGAACGCCAATATTTCTCCCAACTGGCAGCACTCTTCCGTTCGATAGAGGCAACCGACTCGGTCACATTGATGACCGGCTCAGGAGAGAAGCAGCAGGTAAAAGAGAAAGTGGAGGTATGCCGGGGCTGGAGGAGGAACTTATGCGCCTTTTCAGATTCACGGCTGAAAGTAGCAGGGCCGGTCCAGTCAAGAGTAGTATAGTAGTGAGTATCATCCATCGTACGGGCGATACGGACCGAGTTCGGAGCTAACTTCTCGAAGGTGGAGGTATGGCCCGATATCGTATCATAGCGTCCTATGTAATGCTTGAAATAGCGTCCGTCAGGATAAGGAAAGTCGAGATAGATGCTCATATTACCATCGTTCAACAGTTCGGACTCGATGCTGACTCCGATCATATCTTTATCGGGATGGCAGACGGTACGCACTTTCACCTCTTTGCGGTTCAGTTCGAAACGGCTATAGACGACACCTGTCCACAGATCGATTTCCTGCCGGGCATTGCCCAGGTCAATTTCCCGCGCTTCCGTACCGTCTTCACGCAGTAGACGGAAACCGATACGACCCAGATTATAGCGGTGGGGGTTCTTGGTCAGCCATTCGGACAGCTCGGGCTGGTCGGGATTGCGGAGTTCATAGGCGATCTTTTTGCCGTGCGTCTCCACGACAACCGGACGGTAATCTTCGGCTTTCATTCCTTCGGGGAGGGGAAAACTGTGCCAGCTCCAGTCGGACAGGGTATTAAAAGGAACAAAAGTCTGCAATCCGGTTATATCCATCCCGAAGGCAAACTTGCCGTTACCTACTTGTGCCGGACTTTTCAGAAGCGTCCCGGTCGTACACACGCGATGCCGCTTGACAACAGCTTCCCGGTCAATGGGTTCCCCCATAACAGACAAAGGCAAAAAGGCCGACAGGCAAAAGAGGCAGACTAAACTTATCAGTTTTTTCATGGTGGTTATCCTTTTATATGTTTCTGTGGATAAAGATAAGAGATTCCCCCCAAGCCTCAGTTTACAGTTCTGATATTTTTCCTTCGATTTCTGGGAAATAATGGTTTATGGATGCGCAATAAAATAATGATGTCCCGTAGGGGCGGGGTTCTACTCCGCCCAATGAAAATAGCGTCCGCCTTGCCGGATTTCAAAGGGCGGAGCAGAGCCCTGCCCCTACGGGACGATGATCATTTGTATAACCCCCATATTATATCTTGCTGCTCTTCTTCTTCCAAACCAGGAAGAAAGCTAAAACAACGATTGTTATGGCAAAGCCGATAATTTGTGAAATGCCGTTTTCCATGCCTAAGCCTTCGGGAGCGACAAAAATGTATGTCGAGCAGACGGCTGTCATAAACAAGGCCGGGATCAGTGTAACGATATAAGGCTTCTTCGATATTACCAGATAGACAGTCAACGCCCATAAAGTAAACACCGCGAGCGTCTGATTGCTCCAGGCAAAATAACGCCAGATCATATCGAAGCCATCCTTGTCTTTCTGACTATAAAGCAAAAGAGCGATAGCCACCAAGAATAAAGGTATACAGATCATGAGCCGCTTGGAGATACTGCGCTGCTCGAGGTGCAAGAAATCCGCTACGATCAGACGGGCCGAACGAAACGCCGTATCACCGGAAGTAATCGGGGCGGCGATCACACCTAAGACAGCCAACACGCCGCCTACCGTACCGAGCCACTCTTTCGTAATGCTGTCGACGACAACGGCGGCATTGTTTTCACCCATACCGTTGTTATGATAGAAATAAGTAGCGGCAGCCGCCCAGATCAATGCAACGATACCTTCCGTAATCATGGAACCAAAGAATATAGGACGTCCGTACTTCTCATTCTTGATGCAACGGGCCATCAACGGACTTTGTGTCGCGTGGAAACCGGAAATAGCACCGCAGGCAATGCTGACGAACATGATCGGGAAGATAGGCAGATGACCGGGATAAGTGTTCGGCATCCCATCCGTGATCTCAGGCAACGGCGGATGATTGACAAACAACATCACCAGGATACCAATCGCCATAAACAGCAGAGCGGCAGCAAACAAAGGATAGATTTTCCCGATAATCTTATCGACCGGCAACAAGGTCGCCAAGATATAATAGAGGAACACGACAATGATCCAGAAAGTGGTATCCAGATGTTCCGGTGTCAGCTTAGCCAGCAGACCGGCAGGTCCGGCCACAAACACGGAGCCGACCAGCACCATCAGGATCACCGTAAACCCGCGCATAAACTGTTTGAAGTTCACCCCCAGGTAGCGGCCGATAATCTCAGGTAAGCTCTCCCCGTTATGGCGCAAGGACAACATCCCGGACAGGTAATCGTGTACCGAACCGGCAAAGATACTACCCAGCACGATCCACAGGAAAGAGGCGGTTCCGAACTTCGCCCCCATAATGGCGCCGAAGATCGGTCCCAATCCGGCGATGTTCAGAAACTGGATCATAAAGACTTTCCAGGTAGGCATCGGGATATAATCCACGCCGTCCTGATGTGTGTAGGCAGGAGTCTGCCGTTTGGCATCTATGCCGAAAATACGTTCAATGAATGTACCGTAGACGAAATAACCTACGATGAGTGCAATAAGGCAACAAACAAAAGTAATCATACCGGTAATTGAGAATTGAAAATTGAAAATTAGATTAATAAGGAGACAACAAGAAGAAGAAAATGGAAAGCTGAAAAGTAAAGCGTTTCTTCTTTATCTTTCAATTTTCCATTTTCAAGTTTCAATTCAGAAGTCTTTTAACGACTTCCGAGATCATACGTCCTTCAGCTTTCCCAGCCAATGCTTTGGAAGCGACTCCCATCACCTTACCCATGTCTTTCGGGCCGGCTGCACCTACCTGCGCGATGATCGCCTTCAACTCGGCTTCCAGTTCTTCAGCCGACATCTGTTTCGGCAGGTACTTTTCGATAACGGCAACCTGTGCCAACTCGTCGTCTGCCAAATCCTGACGTCCTTGCTGCACATAGATAGTGGCGGAATCTTTACCCTGTTTGACGAGCTTCTGCATGATCTTCAATGCATCAGCATCGGTCAATGTATCGTTGGCTCCCGGAGCGGTCTTCGCTTCGAGGAAAAACTTCTTCACGTTTCTCAGTGTTTCAAGGGCGACTTTATCTTTCGCCTTCATTGCGTTTTTAATGTCTTCGCTGACTCTTTCGAACAAATCCATAGTTTTGCAAATTAAAGAATTAAGAATGAATAATTAAACCTTCGCGTATCCAACTACTCATCATTAATTTTTCATTATTAATTATCAATTAGTCATTATTCATTACCTAAAACTAATAACTGTGCCGCCAGATTTAGGCTTCTTGTTTTGGTTAGCGGCAGGCGAGGTGAACGACATGCCTTGGGTACGTACCGGTTCCTCACCCTTCCGGCGTATCTGCTGCACGTCTTTGGCAGTCCGCTTGTAGGCAGGTTTATCTTCCATGAAAGAGATCAGAGCGTCATCGTCCAATTCGTCGACGGCAAATACAACGATTTCGGCATTCGGACGCGAGTCGATATATTCACCGTAATAACGTCCCATCAAGGCATCTTCTTCGGCTCGTCTTTTCCTTTCCGCTTCCTCCTTCTCTGCCATTTCGCGCAGTTGTTCTTCTGTGACAAGCTCCTGCTGCTCCGTCTTGGTCAGGATATCTTCCAATCCGAAACCGGTCACCAAGATCGTAATCTTGATCTTATGCCCCAAACTATCATCATAACCATGTCCCCACTTCACCTCGTATTCAGTCTTGAATTGCGACATGAAATCATGTATATCGTCCATTTCACTGATACGAAGTTCGTCTTCATGGCTATAATAAATGACAAACGCTACCCGTTTAGCATTGAAAATATTGTTCACATCGTTGACCAACGTGCTCTCCAAAGCTTCCGTAATCGCTTGTCGCAAACGTCCTTCTCCTTCTCCGAAACCGATACTGATCAAAGCTACGCCACTGTTACGCATCGTTGTGTCGACATCGGCAAAGTCGACATTCTGTTCCAAATCGGTCGTCACGATTTCGGCTATACTCTTGGCCGCGATTGTCAATGTTTCATCCGCTTTACGATTCGCCTGTGGAACCGGCATATCGGCAAAATTCCTCAACCGCTCATTGTTTATCACTAAAAGCGAATCGACATTCTGCGCCATATTTCTGACACCACGGAGCGCTTTCACGATTTTCGGCCGTCCTTCAAAGACGAAAGGTATCGTAACAATACCGACAGTCAGAATCCCCATATCTTTAGAGATCTTAGCGACTACCGGTCCGGCTCCAGTTCCCGTACCACCTCCCATTCCGGCAGTAACAAAGGCCATACGAGTACCGTCATCCAACATCCGGTAGATGTCTTCTTCACTTTCCAAGGCGGCTTTTTCTCCCACTTCCGGAACATTCCCCGAACCAAGTCCATGCGTCGTATTCTGTCCGATCAGCAATTTATTAGGAACCTCCGACTTCTGCAACGCCTGATTATCGGTATTGCATAACACGAAAGATACATCCCGGATACCTTCGCGATACATATTGCTGACCGCATTACCACCACCGCCACCGACACCGATCACTTTGATGATTGTCTGAGGCGCTTTTGCCAAATCAAAATCGTATGTATTATCGTCCATTGTCGTCTGTCTTTTATTGTTACCGATTATTGCTCATCTTTCAAGGCCTTGTCAATGCCTTCTCCCACCTTATCCACCGCATTTTTGAAAAGGTCGCCGATACCCCAGCCCTTACGGTTCTTTTTCTCTTCCTCCTTCTTTGTTCCGGAATTGCGGTTCTTAGTCGTAGCCGCCGACTGCTTTTCAACAGGCGGTTCTTCCTGCTTTTCTTCTATTTCAGCGATCACGGGTTCTTCTTTCGGCTCGATCTTCGGTTCTACCACTTTCGGTCTCTCCGGTTCGGGAGCGATATAAAGGGCGCAGTTCTCCGTGCCTTTCAGCAACAGGGCGGCTGCGGTCGTATATTCGGGATTATTGGCAATCATCTCGCCGTCGGCAATCAGATCTTTCCGGACGGAAGCATAACGAACATCCATCTTGAAACGTTCGCTGAGGGCTTCACGCATGTTCTTCAGAGCGGCTCCGTTGCCGGCAATCACGATACTGTAACCGGGATCTTTCGCCACTCCCGCATCTTCCATGCGGGCGTATATGTTTTCGATGATCTCACGGCTGCGGACTTCCACCACCATATTGATATCCGAAAGTTTGATCTCGCTCGAATGCTGTCCGTCGGCCAAGTCTACCGTGACCATCTGCTGTTCGTTATCTTTTTCCCAGATAGCGTTACCGTAGGTGCGCTTGACACGCTCCGCTTCCTTCTCCGGCATGCCTAAGGACGTCAGGTCGCGGGTGATCAGATGGCTGCCCAACGGGATAACGTACAGACCGGCCAGACTGCCGTCCTTGTACATCGTGACAGAGGTAACACCTGCACCAAAGTCAATCAGCGCACACCCTTTCAGCTTCTCCTGTTCCGTCAGGATCAGGTCCGCCAACGCCAACGGCGCGACAACGGCACCTGCCACATCGAGTTTGATCTGCTCCGACATATTCGTGGTTACGGCATGACGGAGAGACGGACGGCCGACGAGTAACTTATAGCGGGCTTCAATACGCGAACAACCCAGACCTACCGGATGAGTTTCCGGCTGGTTGTCGAGATAATAAACGGGAGCAGCGATATCCAGCACGTCCAGCATATCAGGACGATACTGCCGGCATTCCTGATCCAGTTCCTTCAGTACCTCTTCGGTCACCGTACCGCTACCGAGCACTCTCGACACTGCATGGTTGATCGAACGCAGCGACTGGCCTCCCACCCCGATATAAACCTTACCGATACGGGAACCGCCCAACTTGTTTTCCAGTTTGCGGATTAACCGCACGATCTTGCCGGCCGCATCTTTTATATTATATACACATCCTCTTCGTATACAGGTATCGGAGTTTTCCACTTCGTAGGCAATAATGGAAAGAGTCCCCGCAGGGCCTTTCGTACCTACCATACCGACCATGTGAGAAGAGCCAAGGTCGATGGCCGCTATAAAGTCTGTGTATGCCATATTCTCTATCTTTTAGTACAAACAATCTGATCCTTATATTTTAAACTGATAATGCTGTACTTCTCCCATCCCACCTTCGGGATCGCTTTCTCGTAGAAGAGCCGGAGATTGTCCAGTTTTTCCTCGAAATCAACAAAGGAGCCCAGCACGATACGGTGATTACCGACCCGCGGGATCAATTCCACCTCGTTATCAGGATGAACGTAAATCTGTTCTATCTGATTATTCCAGAAATCATTCTCCTGCAAAAATAATGCAAATTTGTATAAGTCGGTTACCGCCAGCTCTTTTTCCACATATCCGCTCACCACCGGAACGTGCGCCACATAACGGCGGCTGACAGGCATCGTGCTTCCCAAATTATCCACATAATAGTTGCCTCTCGGACTTATCACACGCAAGATAGGGATTTTTTGCTCCACTTCCAATTTAATCATGCCGGAAGGAGTCTTGTAGGCTTCCACGCGGGCAATCATTTCATTTTTCAGCAGTTCGTTTTCAATCCGGTCGGTGTTGACCTCGTCCATCGGTTTCTCGATCGGGTTCAAGTCAGCCTTCTTGAGGATATGCACCAGATCGCTCTCGCTCACAAAATGCTTGTCGAGGCTGTCCACCACCACTACCTGGAGGTCACGGCACAATTCCTTCTGCCTGCTTTCCCGAAAGAAGAAGGAGACAAACACAATGTAACAGAACAACAGTGTTGCAACGATTATGGATACGGTACGGATCACGATTTATTCTTTTTTATCCAATATTTGTTTTACCGGGTCTACCAGCAGTTCAATATTACCGGCTCCGACCATCAGGACGACTTCGAGCTTTCCGGCTTCTGCAGCCACCACCTCCAACAGTTCCTCCTTACGGATCAACCGCTTGTCGGCGATAGTTACGGCATCGAAGATGATCTGTGAAGTGACACCCGGTATCGGTTCCTCACGTGCCGGGTAGATATCCAACAATATCAGTTCATCCAGAAGCGAGAGGCTGGCGGCAAAGTCGGCGGCAAAGTCACGCGTACGGGTGTAGAGGTGCGGCTGAAAAATACCGGTCACCTTGCGCCCGGCATACAGTTCCTTCACAGAAAGGATACTTGCCTTCAACTCGGCAGGATGATGGGCGTAGTCGTCGATCAAAACAATATTTTCTTTCTTGAGATGAAAGTCGAAGCGGCGACGCGGACCGGCAAAGGTCGCCATACCGTGCTTGATCTCCTCCGGCGTCACACCGTTCAGCCAGGCAAGGGCGATAGCGGCGACTCCGTTCTCGACATTTACTTTCACGGGCACACCCAACTGTATATCGGGGATACGGACATCGGGGCCGACAAAGTCAAAGAAAATCTCGCCTCCTCCGATACGGACGTTCTCGGCGTAGAAAGTTGAGAGTTGAGAGTTGGAAGTTGAAAGTTCTTTTGTGTCGAGAGCGCCGGTATAAGTATAAAACTTCACGCCTTCTTGCAGACGAGGAGTGACATTGATACCCTGTTTCATGAGCAGGCAACCGTCCGGGCGGATCAGCGAAGTGAAATGTTCGAAACTTTCACGGTAGGCTTCCGGAGTCCCGTAGATATCCAGGTGATCGGGATCGGCCGACGTAATAACAGCCATATAGGGCTTCAACCAGTGAAAGGAACGGTCGAACTCGTCCGCTTCTATCACAGTCAAATCACTCTCTGCGGAAAGCATCAGGTTGCTATTATAGTTCTTCAGGATACCACCTAAGAAGGCATTACAATCCACATGAGACTGCTTCAGCAGGTGAGCGACCATCGAGGACGTCGTTGTCTTGCCATGCGTACCGGCCACACACAGTCCCCGGCTACAGTCGGTAATCTCACCCAATACACGGGCACGCTTCATCACCTCGAAACCATTCCCCCGGAAATAGCAGAGCTCCGAATGGTCTTCTGGGACGGCAGGGGTATAGACGACCAGCGTCTTTGCCGGATCGGTAAAGTCGTCGGGGATCAGGTCCACATTGTCTTCATAATGAATGACGGCTCCTTCATAGTTCAACTGTTCCGTCAGACCAGAAGGGGTCTTGTCGTAACCGGCCACCTTCTTTCCCTTCGAAAGGAAATAGCGGATCAAGGCACTCATCCCGATCCCGCCGGCTCCAACAAAATAGACAGCCGTTATATTGTTTATATCCATATTTTCTTATTCGTTACTATTCTTTATTACAAAGATACTATCTTCCTATCGTATTTGCTATAAAAGACCGGCATCTTCTTCGGAAAAGACTATAGCTTTTGCGTCCCCGCGTCAAGCGCGGGGACAAGGCCTATTCGATGATCCTGACGATCTCGTCCACGATGCGTTCCGCGCTCTCATGGTGGGCCAGTGTCGCGATGTTGCGGCTCAAGGTACGGAGGCGTTCATCGTCGTGGATGATTTCGAGGGCTTTCGGGACCAATTGTTGTTCGGCATCTTTGTCGGCCACCATGATAGCAGCATCTTTACCCGCTAAAGCCAAGGCATTCTTCGTCTGATGATCTTCTGCCACATTGGGAGAAGGGACCAGGATCACCGGTTTCTTCAACAGGCAAAGTTCGGAGATAGAGCTGGCTCCCGCACGAGAGATAATCAGATCGGCGGCCGCGTATGCATAGTCCATGCGCGTGATAAAATCCGAACACCAGACCGGCATTCCCCTGTAAGCCTTCAGATGCTTTAAAGCCTCTTCATGATAGTAGCGTCCGGTTTGCCAGATCACTTGTACGTCGACATCCGAAGCGAAGAGCTTGTCTAAATCGCCCTGTATGCTGCGGTTGATCGTCCGGGCTCCCAAGCTGCCGCCCACCACCAGGATCGTCTTCTTATCCGGTGAAAGGCCGAAGAACTTCAAGGCTTCCTCACGTTTGCCCAACGCCTCTTCCAAATCCTGGCGGACCGGGTTGCCGGTCACGACGATGCGGTCGGCCGGAAAGAACTTCTCCATGCCTTCGTAGGCAACGCATATTTTGCTGGCTTTCTTTGCCAGAAGCTTATTCGTGACACCCGCATAGGAATTCTGCTCCTGTATCAAGGTAGGGATTCCTAAAGAAGCGGCCATCCAAAGCGTCGGTCCGCTGGCATAACCGCCTACGCCTACGGCAATATCGGGTTTGAACTCGCGTATCGTCTTTTTGGCAAGCCGGAGGCTTTTGAGCAGACGGCCTACGACACGGATGTTATTAGCCAGGTGGGCACGGTCGAAGCCGCTTACCGGCAATCCCACGATACGATAACCGGCGGCAGGCACTTTCTCCATTTCCATCCGGTCATCAGCTCCCACAAACAGTATTTCCGCCTCCGGAAAACGTTTCCTGAAGGTATTGGCGATAGAGATAGCCGGGAAGATATGTCCTCCGGTTCCACCGCCGCTTATGATGATTCGGTACTGTTTCATATATTCTTTTCTGTTGTTGTTTCTTCTTTCAGCTCGGCTACGGCTTCGAGCGGGTTTATGTCACTGTCTACGTTTTCAACGGATGCCAGTCCGCTTTCAATCGGATGCCCATCCGTATCCGGTTCGATGCCTACAGGATTTTCATCCGCCGCCGGTTCCTCTTCCTCCTCTTCATTTCCCATATTGGCTCCGAAGCGGCTCACACTAAGGATAATCCCGATATAGGCACAAGAGATGACGGTCGACGTTCCGCCACGGCTGACCAACGGCAACGGCTGCCCCGTCACCGGTATGAGATCGACCGCGACTGCCATATTGGTCAATGCTTGGACAACAAGCATCAAGCCACATCCCAAAACAAGGAACTTGGGGAATAGTTTATCGCATTTCCGAGCGATCATCCCCACCCTGACAAGCAGGGCGATATAAAGGAAGAGGACGAAAGCTCCCCCAAAAACCATTCCCATCTCTTCTATAATAATAGCATAGATAAAGTCGGAATATGCCTGTGGCAGGAAGTCACGCTGCTGGCCGTGTCCGGGAAACTTGCCCCAAAGACCACCACGCGCAATGGCGATCTTGCCATGCACCACTTGGTAGTCATCTCCGTCAATATGGACAGCCTTACCCGACTCTATCTTAACGGGAGGCGTACCGTCGACGAAGCGTTCAATACGCGCCCTCCAAGTATGTACACGCTCAGGCATCCGCTTCATCACCGGCTCCGGAGCAAAATAGAGAAGCGACACCGCAAAGATCAGTATAAGCAACAAGCTCCCCCAAAACTTCAACAAACGAAGCAGTGAGATCTGCCCGAAGAATGCCATCATCTGAATAACGGAGAAGAGCAGGATCGCCGTAGAGCCGTTTGTAAAGAAAATCAGGCCACAGATCACCAAGGCAGCTCCCTGTATCCACCGGAACATCTGCTTATCCGTAAACCAGTGGCGTTTGCTCAAGATGAAAGCGGTATACACCATCAATGTGATCTTGGCGATCTCGGACGGCTGAAACGTCACGCCGATATTCATCCAACGAGGTTCGCCGTTTATTACCACCACCAATCCCGGTATCCTCGTCAACAAAAGGAGTAACAGAATGGCTGAAACCACAACCCCTCCGGCAAGCAAGGCATACCAGCGGCAATGGATATTGTGCAAGAGCAAGACGAGCACACATCCTCCCAAGAGGAAGGTGGCATGATCTGCAATCGGCTCCCAATGCGTCGCGCTCTTGTAGGCAAGCGTGCTACTCGCGCTAAACACCTCTATTGCCGAAATCAGGCAAAGGAACATGAAGATGATCCAGATCACCAGGTCGCCTTTGAACAATTTACTTGCTAAATTCATCTCTCCGTTTTTCTTTACAGGTTACGCACACAGGCTTTGAACTGGTCGCCTCGATCCTCATAGCTTTTGAAGAGGTCGAAGCTGGCACAGCAAGGTGACAACAAGACGGTATCTCCCTTTTCAGCCAGTTTATACGCTTTCGACACCGCTTCTTCCATCGAACGGGCATCTTCGATAACGGGCACCTTCCCGTCGAAGAAAGCGTGCAGCTTAGTATTGTCCACACCGAGAAATATCAGGGCGTGCACCTTTTTCTTCACCAGCTCTTCTATTTCGGAATAATCATTTCCCTTATCCGTTCCGCCGAGTATCAGGACCAGCGGAGTGGTCATGCTCTGCAAGGCGTACCAGCAGGAGTTTACATTCGTAGCTTTCGAGTCGTTGATATAATCGACTCCCCGCACACGTGCCACTTTCTCAAGGCGATGCTCCACCCCGGTAAAGTCGCTCAGCGAAGCTCGCAGATTTTCATCATGGATATCCACCAGTTTGGATGCGATACCAGAAGCCAGCGAATTATACAGATTATGCGTTCCCGATAATGCTAATAAATCTTGTTCCATTGTAAACGTTCCGTTTGAGGTTTCAATTCTTATCTTTTTATCTTCCGTATAGCCCTTTACGCCGGCTTCGTGAGTTTCGGCGAACGGGTAGAGAGTTGCCTCGGGATGCCGTTTGGCAATTTCGCGGGCAATAATAGGATCGTCGTTCCAGAATATGAAAGCATCTTCGGCCGTCTGATTCTGGAGGATGCGGAATTTAGCATCCACATAGTTCTGCATCTCGTAGTTATAACGATCCAGATGATCGGGCGTTATATTCAATAAGATGGCGATGTCCGCCTTAAAGTCATACATGTTGTCGAGCTGGAAACTACTCAGTTCGATCACGTAAACGGCGTGAGGATCTTCGGCCACCTGAAGGGCGAGGCTGTTCCCGACATTTCCGGCAAGCCCCACGTCCACTCCCGCCTGTCGGAGGATGTGGTAGGTCAGCATGGTCGTCGTCGTCTTGCCGTTACTCCCGGTGATACAGATCATCTTGGCGTCCGTATACCGTCCGGCAAATTCTATTTCGGAGATGATAGGCGTACCCTTCTCCTTCAGTTTCTTTATAATGGGAGCCTTGTCGGGGATACCCGGGCTCTTGATAATTTCGTCGGCATTCAGGATATCGGCTTCGGTATGCCGGCTCTCTTCCCAACGGATTTCGTGAGCATCCAGCATATCCTTATATTTGGGTTTGATAGACGAAAAATCGGAAACGAACACATCGAGTCCTTTCGCCTTCGCCAGCACAGCGGCACCTGCGCCACTTTCACCACCCCCTAAGATAACAATCCTTTTCTTCATTTGATTTATGATTTCTTTATTCATTTATGATTTATGATTTATGATTTATGCGTCGATAATAAATCATAAATTATAAATCATAAATCACTTTATCTCATCTTTAACGTCACAATCGTAACAACTGCCAGGATGATACCGATCAACCAAAAGCGGACCACGATCTTAGATTCGGGCACCACGTTAAACGGTTTCTGTATCAAAGCCTGTATTCCCGCATTACCGGGTTTCTGGAAATGATGATGGAGAGGAGCCATCTTGAAGATGCGTCGCCCTTCACCGTATTTCTTCTTCGTATATTTGAAATAGAACGTCTGCATAAGAACGGAGAGATTCTCTACCAGGAAGATACCACACAGGATCGGGATCAACAATTCCTTCCGGATAATGATTGCGAATACGGCGATGATACCGCCCAGCGTCAAGCTACCCGTATCTCCCATAAACACTTGTGCCGGATAAGCGTTGTACCACAAGAATCCGACTGTCGCCCCGATAAAGGCAGCCGCAAATACCACCAGTTCTTCCGCTCCCGGAATGAACATGATATTCAGGAAGGAAGCAAACTCGAAGTGCGACGACATATATGCAAGGATCCCGAGCGCCACCCCGATAATCGCCGAGCTTCCCGCCGCCAGGCCATCCAGGCCGTCTGTCAGGTTCGCTCCGTTCGATACGGCCGTTACCACGAAGATCACCATCAGGACGAAGACCAGCCAGGCGGCTTCCTCTTTATATTCGCCTGCCCAATTAACCAACTGGGCGTAATCGAAATTGTTGTTCTTCACAAACGGGATCGTCGTCTTGGTCGACTTCTTTTCAACCGTATGGAAGCGTACTTCCTCGATCACATTGTCATGCCGCACTTCCATATTCTCCTTGATCACCACATCCGGACTCATAAAAAGTACCAGACCGACGATCAGCCCCAGACCGATCTGTCCGATAATCTTGAACTTGCCATGCATCCCTTCCTTGTTCTTCCGGAACACTTTGATATAGTCGTCGGCAAATCCCAATGCCCCTAACCAGATGGTCGTCACCAGCATCAGGATCACATAAATATTGGTCAGCTTCGCACAGAGCAAGGTCGGCACCACGATCGCAATGATAATGATGATACCTCCCATCGTCGGCGTCCCTTTCTTACTCATCTGCCCTTCCAAACCGAGGTTACGCACCGTCTCGCCGATCTGCAATAGTTGCAGCTTGTCGATGATGCGACGTCCGATAGCCGTCGAGATGAACAATGACAGGATCAATGCCAAAGCGGAACGGAATGATACATACTTGAACATACCGGCACCCGGGAAATCGAGCTGATCCAAATAATTAAACAAATAATACAACATAAAAAACTTCGTTTTTCAGTTGAAAGTCAAGAGTTGAAAATTGAAAGTTATGTTCAGCAGCATTTAACTTTCAACTTTCAACTTTCACCTTTCAACTCTTAAATATTTCTTTTAACTGTTCCCGGTCGTCAAAATGGTGCTTTACGCCTTTTACTTCCTGGTAATCTTCATGGCCTTTGCCGGCAACCAAGATCACATCACCTTTCCTAGCCAGCATAGTGGCCGTTTTGATCGCCTGCGCACGATCTGTAATACAGAGTGTGCGCTCCATATCGGCTGCATTCAGGCCGGCCACCATATCTTTAATGATCTCATCCGGTTCCTCGAAACGGGGATTGTCGGAGGTCAGGATCAGCTGGTCGCTCAACTTGGCCGCTTCCTTCGCCATGATCGGGCGCTTTCCTTTGTCGCGGTTGCCGCCACAGCCTACGACTGTGATCACACGGCCGTTACCGTCCAGCACCTCATGAATGCCGCTCAACACATTCGTCAATGCATCAGGCGTATGGGCATAATCCACGATTGCCGTATATCCCAACGGAGACTGGATCGTCTGGAAACGACCGGAAACCGAATGCAGATCGCTCAACACGACCAACACTTCTTCCGGGTCCTTGCCCAACGAGACAGCCGCCCCATACACTGCCAACAAGTTATAGGCATTGAAACGACCGACAAAACGTGTCATCACCTCACGACCGTTAACCAGCATTTCGGTTCCTTCGAAATGGGATTCCAAGATCTTTCCTTTGAAATCTGCCAACGTACGCAGCGAATAAGTCAGCTTCTTAGCAGCCGTATTCTGTAGCATGACAAGGCCGGATTTATCATCCGCATTCGTAAGTGCGAAAGCCGAAGCAGGCAGATCATCGAAGAATTTCTTCTTGGCTTTCAAGTAATTCTCGACTGTCTTATGATAATCCAGGTGATCACGCGTCAGATTGGTAAAGATGCCCCCGTTGAAGGACAGACCACTGATACGCTTCTGGTCGATCGAATGCGAACTAACCTCCATAAAGGCATACTCGCAACCGCCATCCACCATCCGGGCCATCAGGTTATGGAGGGTGACAGGGTCAGGCGTCGTATGGTCGGTCGGAATCGCCTCGCCATCGATATAGTTGCAGACGGTAGAGAGCAGCCCCACTTTATGCCCCATCTTCCGGAACATCTCGTACAGGAGCGTCGCAATCGTTGTCTTTCCGTTTGTTCCGGTCACTCCCACCAGTATCAGGTTGTCCGAAGGATTCTCATACCAGGCGGAAAGCGATTTACCTAAAGCATCCGCCGAATCTTTCACCCGGATGAAAACCGGTTTGCTTTCGGATACCTGCATATTTTCATCCGGAAGGACAGGGATTTCCTCGCAGACGATTGCGGCAGCACCTTTTTCGATCGCACTTTGGATATAAGCATGACCGTCTACGGCAGTACCCCGAACCGCTACAAACAAAAAGCCTTTTTCCACTTTACGGGAATCAGACTGGATGCCTGAGATCTCCACGTCGGCGTTTCCGACAACCTCAAGCACTTCCAACGGATGAATAAGTTCTTTTAGTTCCATAGCCTATTTTAATGTTAATGAAACGGTTTGTCCTTTCGAAACTCGCGAACCGGGAGATATGGATTGAGAAGATACACGCCCCATACCATTCAACGACGCTTGTAATCCGACGCTTTCCAGCAAATAAACGGCATCTTTCGCTCCCATGCCGACTACGTTCGGCACCAATCCTTCGCGGATAGGGATATCTTTCAGTTTCACATCTTCCCTGCCGTCTTCACGCTTAGCCGTCACCCATTTGGTTTCGATACTATCGTTATCGGCCTCTATATCGAGTTTGTTCAAAACATATTCCAACGCATCCCGTTCACCTGCTTTCGGTTGCGGCAACATTACAGCCAGTGAGTCCTTCTCCATGTCGCGGATATCAAAAGACATATGGCTGGCATATACCTTCTCGGCTATCGCCTTCACTACACCACCAGACATCGTACCACCCGAAGGATAGCCGTTGCGCGGCTGACGGATCACGACAATACAGGAATATTTCGGTTCGTCGGCAGGGAAATAGCCGCAGAAGGCAACCTGGTGCCCTGCCTGCCGGTAAACACCTCCCGAAGCGATCTGAGCCGTACCGGTCTTGCCGGCAATACGGACAAAGTCGGAATGGACTGCCTTACCGGTACCTTTCTCCACGACTCCTAACAACATATCCTTTATCATATTGAGCGTACGTTCCGAGCAGATGGATTCCCGCACCACTTCGGTAGAGAAGCTCTGCACGGTCTTGCCGTTGTGCAAGATTTCTTTCGTAAAGATCGGACGCACCATCTTCCCGTTATTGGCAATCGCATTATAGAAAGCAAGTGTATAGATCGGCGGAATCTGAGTCTCATATCCGAAAGACATCCATGGTAAAGCTGTCTTCGACCAGTAACGTACCGTGTCGTCCGGTCGGCGGATTTTAGCACGACCGGCCCCGGGAATTTCCAGACGCAGGTCTTCGTTCAAACCAATGCGGTAAAGTCCTTCCACAAACTTAGTCGGATTCTTTTCGTATCCTTTCAGGACCGTCTTGGCAACCCCGATATTAGACGAATACCAAATAGCCTGTTCCACCGAGATACGACCGTAACCGCCTTTATTATTATTATGGTCCGTCATACGGGCCCCTTTATACATATAGATACCGTTGCCAACATCGACCGTATCGCCGGGCTGGCAGACACCGTCTTCAAGCGCAACCATGATGGATGCGACTTTAAAGGTCGAACCGGGTTCCGTTTCATCCGCTACGGCATGGTTGGTATCCTCGCCGTAGACGCCTTCACGGATACGTCCCATGTTGGTAATCGCCTTCACCTCACCTGTCGCAACTTCCATTACGACAGCCGTACCCGATGCGGCATCGATCTTTTTCAACATGTCGAGCAACGACTTCTCTGCTATATCCTGGATATTGATGTCGATTGTCGTACGGATATCCATTCCTTCCACCGGTTCCACTTCCACGACATTCGTCCACCCTCCACCGAGACGTCGCACGGAATTCAAGCCGGCTACACCGTGAAGCAAAGTATCGTATTGCAATTCCAGCCCATTCTTTCCCTTGGTCAATCCCGTTTTAGGATCGATATCACGGAACGTGTCGCCGATCGTACGGGAGGCCAATGTGCCAAACGGCTTTTGGCGTTCAACCATTTCCCGTGTATAGAAACCACTCTTGAACACTCCTAACCGGAGGAAAGGGAATTTCTTGATTTCCTTCAAATCCGAATAGGACACCTTATCCCGGCAAATCGGGAACTGGCGGCTCTTTTTTTTCGCATTCAAACCACTTAACAGATATTTCTTATAACCGGCCGGTGTACGGTCTTTCAACTTACGGGAGAGGTAGACAGAAAGCGAGTCGACCCCGTTGTGCTTGCTATACAAGAATGTATCCAAACTGCTCCATTTCTTTGTCTTATTTGAATAGCAATCGGCTGCGAAATCTATGTAAAGGTAATAGCAAGGAACACTGGTCGCCATCAGCTTGCCATCAGCAGAAAAGATGTTTCCCCGGCTGGGATAGACCAAACGGTCCGGCCGTTTTTGTATCGAATCAAGATGCAACCAATAGTCTCTCTCGACAAAAGCGGTTTGGGAAGCTCGTATCAACACGCTACCTGCTACACATACGAGCAGGAACACGATGAAGAAGTAACAGAATATAATCCGGTTACTCTTAGGAGCAAATTCTTTTGGTTCGATATCTTCAGCCATCTTTACCTATACAATTCATACGGCGGATTCTTCGCCGCTTCCAATTCTATACCCTGTTCTTCTATCAATAGTTCGATCTGCGACTGGCGGCTGTTGCCCGTCAATTCCGAAGAAATGGACAACGCCTCGAATCGTACATCGCGCAATTGTTGTTGCAGACGATCGATCTCACGTAGCCGTTGCATACAGACATATCGGTTACCGATAAAAATAAATATCAGCATAACGACAAGAACAATCATCTTCGTATGTTTGACGATGAAATCTTCTTTCAAGATCCCACCGCCCAATATATACAAAAAAGAGAAACGATTCTCCTTCTTCTTTTTCTTCTGTTTCGTGTCCACAGCCATACTTTTTAGTTGAAAGTTGAGAGTTGAAAGTTATTGGACTTTATGTTCATTATTCAACTCCGCAATTCTTAATTTTGCACTCCGGGAGCGGGGATTCCGTTCGATCTCCTCGCCCGACGGGACAATCACCTTATTGTTTACCAGACGGAACGGAGATTTGATATTCCCAAAAAAGTCCTGCTCCGCCTTCCCTTCAAAGTTACCCGTCTTCAGGAAATTCTTCACCAATCGGTCTTCTAAAGAATGGTAAGTGATAACAACCAGACGACCACCGGGCTTCAACACTTGCAGCGTTTGTTGCAACATCTCGCGCAAAGCACGCATTTCATCATTCACCTCGATACGCAAGGCCTGAAATACCTGAGCCAGGAATTTCTTTTCCTTATCTTTTCCCGTAAAAGGCTTTATCACTTCCAAAAAGTCGGCGATCGTTTCTATCTTCTTTATTTCGCGGCTACGTACCAACACGGATGCCAGTTTGCGTGCCACTTTCAATTCTCCGTAAAGATAAAACAAGTCGGCTAACTGTTCTTCCGTATATGTATTAACAATATCCGCAGCAGTTTGTCCTGCCCGGGTATTCATTCTCATATCCAACGCCCCGTCGAAACGGAAAGAAAACCCGCGATCCTTGTCATCAAAATGATGGGAAGAAACGCCCAAATCCGCCAACAGTCCATCGACCTCACCTGCAACACCATGATAGCGCATGAAGTTATATAAATAACGAAAATTACTGCGGACAAATACAAAACGGGAATCCGCCGGAATGTTTTTCTCAGCATCGGCATCCTGATCAAATCCATAAAGTGTCCCTTCGTTATCCAGCCGGTTCAAGATTTCACGTGAATGTCCTCCACCTCCAAAGGTGACATCGACATACACACCGGAAGGTTGAATGCCCAGTCCCTCCAAACTTTCATGAAGCATTACCGGCACATGATAACAGACTTCTTTTTCTTCCATTTCTTCGCTACTTCATGTTAAACTTTTCCTTAAAATAAGGGCCTGTAGTTGGTTGATTAGCACACACATCACCCTATTGGAGGGTAAAAGTACACATTTCCTAATTTAACCGCCAAGAAATATAAGAGAAAAGTAACAAAAAGTTTTCAACAGGTCAGAAAAATACTTATATTATGGCGGCCCTAAACCCTGTCAGAATCGTGTATTTGGACGATTATACAGGATTGTTTTCAAATATCGTATTCTCCGGAGGATAAGCAGTCCCGATTCTTCAAATCCCCCTAATCTGCACATTCATATATATACACAAAAAGGGGGTGTGTCAAAATTGGCACACCTTTTTTTATGCACAAGGCCCCGACTTTCAC
>OJQQ01000234.1_pt1 | contig 23899 bp, 18 predicted proteins | sample 1599021 | NCBI WGS metagenome assembly OJQQ01 (sample SAMN03922521, study PRJEB24848) | human gut metagenome | isolation source: stool sample | host: Homo sapiens | place: Germany | collected 2010-02
GAGATAGCGTAGCGTCTCGTGGGCTCGGAGATGTGTATAAGAGACAGGGCCTGGCCAGGAGCGAACACCACAGCATCACCGACATGGCGAGGAGTGTTGTCCACCCAATAGCCCAGAGCGGAAGCTGACGCCGCCCACGCGCCACCATTGCCGAAGTTGCCGCTGGAAGGCAGGCCCAGTTCGGCACGACGCTGGTACGCGTACCACGTGCACTGACCCCACGGATAGTTGTTGGAGTTGGTGCCAACGGCATGGTTCGGGTTGAAGCCAGCCGGCACAGCATCGCCATCGGCATCCACGAGAGCCGACACCACAGGATTGTTCGCATTATTGCGATTCATCAGCTTGGCGTCCAAGGTGCTGTCTGAATTGCTCAGCCCCCAGCCGCCTTCATTGGTGGACTGTGCGGTAACGGAGGATGAACTCAAATCAGTACGCGCTTCGGAACGAGAAGCCGCAGTCACATCGCTGATGCGCTTAATCTGCGTGGTCGTCGTGGCCGGATCAGCCACGAACGAGTTCGTGGCGTCTTCATTGTTGGAAAACGCGAGAGCACCTGCGGCCGTGCCGACCAGAGCGGCCAGTGAGGCCGAGGCAAGAATATGGCTACGGCGTTCAGCGGCACGAGCGGCCTCACGAATGGAACGGCGGGTCTGGGGAGCGATTTCGTTGATCTTCTCGGCAATGGCCGGATCAAGCCCCAAAACAACGGCGTCGCTACCAGCGGATTGCACCGCACGCACAGCACGAACGGAATGAGAACCCTTGCCGGAGGCAAACAATGCCTTCGCTAAGCTGAACTTCTGGCGCGAGACCGTGGTCGCTTTATGCGAAGCATGCTTCATACTACGTTAACTCCTTGGATGGGTTCGGCGGGGTCATTTCGATGACCTCGTATGACCGTCACAATTGAGTACTGTACAACGAACAGAGGTCAATCCTCAATGTGATCCCCACCATCCGGGTGTGTCAAACGATTTACGTAACCGTGCGGCCGGGTGAAAAAACTGCCTTGTTTCCGCCCGTTCACGAACCTCACTATCCGGTTATCGGAAGAATCACTAACTCATGTCATTCCGACACACCGTAGCCATGATGTGCTGCGTACATTCTGCACTGCATTCCGCATTGCCACCACTGCCGCCCGGCACCCCGGAATTCCGCAGTAACCCCGCAGTAATCCCGCACACCGAGCATTATCCGCGATATTCCCCAACACTGGTCTACCCTTGAAACCATGACTATCACACTGAGTATTCCCGAGTCGCTGAAGCCCGAAGATGGTCGCTTCGGCTCCGGCCCCAGCAAAATCCGCCCCGAACAGATCGCCGCGCTCGACGCCGGCGCCACCACCCTGCTTGGCACATCACATCGCCAGGCACCAGTCAAGCAACTGGTCGCTTCGATTCGTGAAGGTCTGCGCGAGTTCTTCCACCTGCCTGAAGGGTATGAGGTGGCGCTTGGCAACGGTGGCGCCAGCGCGTTCTGGGAGATTGCCTGCGCTTCGCTGATCACCCGTCGCGCCGCATTCGGCACGTATGGCTCGTTCAGTGCCAAGTTCGCCGCGTCCGCCGCGAACGCACCCTTCCTTGAAGACCCGGTGCTGTTCCCCGGCGAGCCGGGCACTTACCGTCTGCCTGAGCTCACCGAGGGCGTGGACACATATTGCTGGGCTCACAACGAGACCTCCACTGGTGTGGCCGCCCCGATTCGCCGCGTGGCCGGAAGTCGTGAAGCTGGTGCCTTGACCGTCATCGACGGCACCAGCGCAGCCGGCGCTTTGCCTGTGGACATCAGCCAGACCGACGTCTACTACTTCTCACCGCAGAAGGCCTTCGGTGCCGATGGCGGTCTGTGGGTCGCCATCCTCTCCCCCGAAGCTATCGATCGTGCGGCAGGCGTCGAATCAAGCGCTCATCTGGAAGGCGCACATCGCTGGGTGCCGCCGTTCCTCTCGCTGACCACGGCACTGAACAACTCCCGCAAGGATCAGACCCTGAATACGCCCGCCGTGGCCACCCTGATCATGATGGAAAACCAGATTCGCTGGCTCAACAACAACGGCGGCCTCGCCTGGGCCACCACACGTTGCGCCAAGTCCGCATCCATCCTGTACTCGTGGGCCGAGCGCTCCGAATACGCCGCTCCGTTCGTCGTCGATGCGGACGCACGCTCGAACGCCGTGGTCACCATTGATCTGGACGAGCGAGTCCAGGCCTCTCAGGTACTGTCCATCCTGCGCGAGAACGGCATTGTGGACGCCGCCGGCTACCGCAAGCTGGGCCGCAACCAGCTGCGCGTTGGCGTGTTCCCCTCGGTGGAACCGGCTGATGTCATGGCCTTCACCAAGTGCGTCGACTACGTGGTCGAGCACCTGTGATGGCATATATGCCCCGCATTGCCGACCATATATGCCATGCACATTGATCGGTCTCAACTGATGCCGATTGAATAAATCGTAGGGAGGGATGTTTGACGCCCCTCCCTACTCTTACTACAGTGCATGAGTATGAAGTTCGCGCCTCTCATTGACCCTGCCGTCCGCAAACCCGCACCCAAGCCCGTACGGGTGGATCTGCGTAAGGTGTTTGCCATCGGTACCGGTCTATGGATTGTGGCGTTGATTGTCGTGCTGATTCTGCTGGCCGTGGGCTACAGCGTAATGCCGTTGGTGATTATGTGCGTGGCCGGCGTCATTATTGGCTTGCTACTGCTGGTCTGGGAATACTTCGACCGCTGGGACTACCGCCGCCTCGGACAGTAACGCAACACAAGCTCCCTCTGATGACGGGAGCTGTCAGCGTAGCTGATTGAGGGAGAGACCGCGGCCGCAGGTCGCTCATCAAACAGCATTGGTGGCATGCAAGGCATGCCACCAATTCCTTACCTCACTGCGCCAACGGCAACGTAAGGCTGAACGTACTGCCTTGCCCGGGCGCGCTCCATACGGTCACATCGCCATGATGGGTCAGCGCCACATGCTTGACGATGGCCAAGCCTAGGCCCACGCCATCCGCCGTGCGATTGCTCTGTTCCACGCCCCGGTAGAACCGCTCGAAGATGCGCGCCTGGTCCTTCTTAGCGATGCCCGTGCCTTGGTCAATCACGCGAATCACCGCGCGGTCGCCATCCTTGTCTTTGGATGCGGACACGCTGACCACGCCATTTTCCTTGGAATAGCCGATGGCGTTTTCGATGAGCTTGGTCACGGCGCTGTCGATCTGGTCCGCCTCACCATTGATGACTAGATCATCGTCGCCCTTGATGTTCAGCTGCACGCCAGCCTCGGCTGCCTGCGGCTCCAGTCGCGCCGCCGTGGCCCTGAGCTGTTCCATAACGTTCAGTCGGTTGGCGGAAGACGGCGTAATCGGCTCCTGCGCGCGTATGAGCAGCAGCAAATCAGACACCATGTGGTTGAGCTTGCTGCAGCTGGAACGCACCCGGCGAGCGTCGGCAGCCACCTGCTGTTCGTCCAGATTGCCGGACTCCAGCGAATCGGCGAGTTTGGCCAGAGCCTCAGTGGGGCCCAACAATTGCTCGGACACATTGGTAATAAACGAGTCACGCACTTGAGCGAAACGAATCACATCACTGACATCGGTAATCAACACGATGACGAACTGCTCGTTGATACGCCCTACAGTCACCTTCAGCCAGTTGGGGCGGTGGACGGACTGCGTGGCGACGTGATCGCCCTTGTTCTGGTCTGCGACGTACCGCTCCGGAGTATCGGTGGTCAAGTCGAACTGGCGCTTGCCACCGGACTTGCGCGCCTCGTGAATGGCATCCAGCACATGCTGCTGGGCAATGGCGTCATCTGACACCACACCCAGGCGGTAGGCGGCGGGATTGCAGCGGACCACCTCGTCGTGCTCGTCGACCACCACGGACGCACCTGGCAGCATGGACAGCAGCGTGGCGGTGTCGTCGGACAGATCGTCATTGTCGTCATCATCGGCCAGCGGCGATTCCATGGACACTCGATGTGTCGCAAATCCCACGATGAGCGTGATGATTCCTACCACAAATAAAACAGTCGTGACAATAAGAGCAATCGCGGCGACGAGCGGCATCTGTGTCATGCCCCCATTCTTTCACACCACACGCCGGGATTGCGGTTTGCCGGCACGCCGGTAACATGAATTTCAGGTGAACAACCCAATGAACAGTAGAACAACTTGAGGTTGCCATTACCTACGTTGAAGTGGGGAACAAGTACTGGAATAATACACTGGTACAGGTTGCAATAAGCAAGCATGAAAGGCTAGAGAAATGCGCGTTATTTTCAACGAGGAGCTGAAGCAGGTTGCTGACGACCTCGACCGTATGGCGCAGAACGTACGCAAGGCGATCAAAGGAGCTGGGGAAGCCCTGCTGAATCAGGACGTTGAAGCCGCACAGACTGTGATTGACGGCGACATCGAAATCGATGCCCTGGAGTCCTCTGTGATTGACCAGTGCGTCAAGTTGCTCGCCAAGCAGAATCCGGTGGCCACCGATCTGCGTGTGGTCGTTTCCACCATGCGTCTGGCTTCCACGTTCGAGCGTATGGGCGATCTTGCCCGCCACGTGGCCGAGGCCGCTCGCCGCACCTATCCGGCCGCCGCGATTCCTGAATCCGCTCAACCGGTGTTCGCCGAGATGATCGACTTCCTGGACAACACCGCTGACCAGCTGGTGGCCATGCTCTTCGATCGCGATGCCAAGACCGCCGAGGCCATCATCCTGGCTGACGACAAGCTGGACAATCTGCACCACCAGACCTTCGATCTAGCGCTGTCCGATGACATCACCCGTCAGCAGACCGTGGATATCGTGCTGCTGGGCCGCTTCCTGGAGCGTCTCGGCGATCACGCCGTGTCCGCCGCCCGCCGTGTGGTGTACATCGTCTCCGGCTTCGACCCCACTAAGGAGCCGACCCGCGACGAGGGCACCGACATCGACTGATTGGGACTTGTTCTCACATTGGGCGAATAACTGAACACTTGTTCTCCTGTGGTTTGAGGAGGATGCCCGAAAGCGGCGATCCGGCTACGGCTGGACGCCGTTTTTTGTTGCTTTTGGGCGGTACACCGGCGTATCCATGGGGCGGCAAAACACCCATAGGGCGGTAACTTGCCCATGGGGCGGTTTGAAGGATATGTGAAACCGCGGAATTAAGCCATTCTGGCATACCGCCCCATGAGGGTTTTACCGCCCCATGGGGTAATCACCGCCCCATGGGGGATTTGGCAGGCATAGCAAAGGGGAGCCGCACGTTATGTGCGACTCCCCTTACAGCTTGTACCGTGTTAGCGGCTTAGGCTCACTTCTGGCCCTGAGCGGCGACAGCGGCGGCACCGGCAGCAGCAGCCTCCGGGTCCAGGTACTCGCCACGCGGCTTGATCGGCTTGAAGTTCTCGTCCAGCTCGTAGAGCAGCGGGATGGCGGTCGGGATGTTGACCTTGGCGATCTCTTCCTCAGACAGGTTGTCCAGCATCTTGACGATGGCGCGGAGGGAGTTGCCGTGGGCAGCAATCAGCACGGTCTTGCCGGCCTTGAGCTCCGGCTCGATAGCGGACTCGAAGTACGGCTTCACACGCTCAACAACGTTGGCCAGGCACTCGGCTTCCGGAACCGGATCGCCGGCGTAGCGCGGGTCGTTGTTCTGGGCGTACTGGTCGTTCGGGTCGATCTCGGGCGGCGGGGTGGCGTAAGAACGGCGCCACAGCATGAACTTCTCGTCGCCGTACTCTTCGCGGATCTCGGTCTTGTTCTTGCCCTGCAGAGCGCCGTAGTGACGCTCGTTGAGACGCCAGTCACGCTGAACCGGAATCCACAGACGATCTGCGGCATCCAGAGCGATGTTGGCGGTGTTGATGGCGCGACGCAGCAGGGAGGTGAACACGATGTCCGGAAGGACGTTCTTCTCCTTGAGCAGCTCGCCGCCACGCTTGGCTTCGGCTTCACCCTGCTCGGTCAGCGGTACGTCGACCCAGCCGGTGAACTGGTTAGTTTTATTCCATGCGCTCTGTCCATGACGGAGCAGTACTAGTTTATAAGTCATACGGTTCAGTCTACAGCCGCGTGCGCCCAAACACGAGTATTCGTCTTATTATTTCGCTCTCAGAGCGTCACGGAAACCGCCAGCACCACCGCAAACAGCAAGGTCTGGAAGCTGGCGGCGGGCAGAGCCGGGCGGAATTGACGTTTATTCACGCTGGAGACCATGCGCACAGGTATTCCGACGCCCGAGATCAACAGCACTGCGCCCCACGGCCACCATAGGGTCGCGCACATGAGCAGGGCTATGGCCCACGCGGCCACGCAGCACACAATCAGCAGCGTACGCGCGCCGGATTCACCCAGCCGTACGGCCAGCGTGCACTTACCATGCTCACGATCCTCGTCGATGTCACGGATATTGTTCACCATCATGATCAGGCAGGAGAACAGGCCAGCCGCCACAGCACCCAATAGTCCGCCGACGTCCACCGTGCCGCACAGCGCGTATTCGGTGCCCAATACCGCAGCCAAGCCGAAGAACAGGAACACGCCGACTTCTCCCAGCCCGACGTATCCATACGGATGCTTGCCACCGGTGTAGAACCAGCCGGCCAGCAAGGAGGCCACACCCACGGCAAACAGCCACCAAGCTTGGGAAATCACGATAGCGGCAATGCCGCATATGCAGGCGATGGCGGCGCAAATCATCGCCGCGAACAGTACATGCTTGGCCGGTACCAGTCCGGATGCGGTCAGTCGCTGGGGTTTGCCTGATTTCGATTCGTCCGTGTCACGCCCGGCGTCAGTGCCGCGGATGCCATCGGAATAGTCGTTCGCATAGTTGACGGCGATTTGCAGGAACAGCGCGACTAGCAGGCACAGGATGGTCACCGGCCAGAATCGGTCCATCAGCAGGGTCTGCTGTTCACGGGCCGTGGCGCAGGAGGCCGGTTCGGGATATATTGCGATGCAGGTGCCCGACTGCTCGATATGCGCGTATGCCATCGTCGCCCCAACCATCACCGACGCGATGGAAGTGGCCAAGGTCTTGGGACGCGCGCCCCGAACCCACAAGCCGATGGACATAAGCAACCCCTTTCATATATAACTCGGCTCCCCTCTCTGAGGGGAGCCAGAGTATGCCTAATCAGCCAACGAGCGGCTTGACCAGCGGGAAGGTGATGGTCTCGCGAATCGTGGCACCGGTCAAGGCGATAAGCAGTCGATCAATGCCCATACCCATACCGCCGGCCGGAGGCATGCCCACGCCGAGAGCCTCGAGGAAGTCCTCATCGATGTCGCAGGCCTCTTCGTCGCCGGCGAGTGCGTCCTTGGCCTGGGCCACGAAACGCTCACGCTGCACGATCGGGTCGTTGAGCTCGGAGTAGCCGGTAGCCAGCTCGAAGCCGCGCACGTAGAGATCCCACTTCTCCACCACGCCGGGCTTGGTGCGGTGGCCCTTGACCAGCGGGGAGGTTTCGACCGGGAAGTCACGCACGAAGGTGGGCTCGTAAAGCTTGTCCTCGTAGAAGTGCTCCCACAGGTGTTCGACGAGCTTGCCGTGGTTCTCCACGTCGTCGCGCTCTACACCGAGCTTGTCGGCGATGGCGCCCAGGTGCTCAACGGAGGTGCCGGGGGCGTCCGGGCCGCCGTTCGGCACGATCTCCTCGCCCAACGATTCGGACAGGGAGTCGTACATGCTGATGGTCTTCCATTCGCCGCCGAAGTCGTATTCGGTGCCGTCGAGCAGGGTGACCTTGTGCGAGCCGTAGACGTCCATGGCGGTCTTCTGCACAAGCTCCTTGACCAGCTGGCCGATGGAATCATAGGTGCCATAGGCCTGGTAGGCCTCGACCATGGTGAATTCGGGGGCGTGCGTGGCGTCGACGCCCTCATTGCGGAAGTCACGGTTGATTTCGAACACGCGATCGATGCCGCCGACCAGGCAGCGCTTGAGGAACAGTTCCGGGGCGATGCGAAGGTACAGGTCAAGGTCGAAGGCGTTCATGTGCGTGGTGAACGGGCGGGCGGCCGCGCCACCGTGCAGGGTCTGCAGCATCGGGGTTTCGACCTCGAGGAAGTCGTGGTCGTCAAAGGTGCGGCGCAGGGAGGCCACGGCCTTGGAGCGGTTGCGCGCCATGTTGCGGATGTTCTCGTCCGCAATCATGCCGATGTACGGCTTGCGGGTGCGGGTGTCTTCGTTCAGGTCCTTGTGCAGGGCCGGCAGCGGCTGCAGGGCCTTAGAGGCGATAGCCCACTCAGTGGCGAATACGGACAGCTCGCCGGTCTTGGAGGCGATGACGCGGCCCTTGAGGTACAGGTGATCGCCAAGGTCGACGAGCTGCTTGAACTGCTTGAGCGAGTCGGCGCCAATCTCCTTCTTGGAGATCATGCCCTGAATCTTGGTGCCGTCACCGGCGGACAGCTGCACGAAGCACAGGCCGCCCGCGTTGCGCAGGAACAGCACGCGGCCAGCAATGCCGACCATGTCTTCGGTCTCTTCGCCAGCCTCGAGCTTGCCGTCATACTTGGCGCGGACCGCCTCGATGGTGTCGGTGACGTCCAAGTGCACCGGGTAGGGGGCGATGCCGGCCTCAAGCATCATCGCGCGCTTGGCCACGCGCATCTGCACCTGCTCGGGGTGGGCCAGCGGGCCGAACTCCTTGTTGGAGGGGTCCACGGCTTCGTCCAGCGTGGCACCGGACTTGATCTTCTCGCGGATGGTGGCGTCCTGCTTGAGCAGCATTTCCGCACGTTCGACGGTGCTCATCTGCGGGACGGCCGGGGTTTCATTCTCAGTGTTTTCGGTATTTTCGACAACTTCAGCCATGATTCATCAGTGTACGCAAGGCCGGCGATTATGAGCCCGGCAGACCGCACGGCCATCTGAACACCCGCTCACATGACGCAAAACCGGCCCTGCACAAGGCTTGAGAGACCTGTACACATGGCGAATCCACCATCACGCAACACTCGCGACATGCCGATTTGCATTGTCCACCACCACAATGTAATATCTACATCTGTTGCCAAACGGGCTGTAGCGCAGCTTGGTAGCGCGCTTCGTTCGGGACGAAGAGGCCGCGGGTTCAAATCCCGCCAGCCCGACAACTGGACCGGATTGTTGAGAAATCAGCAATCCGGTTTTTCGTTTCCTGTCCCAACAATCAAACCAAGCGATCGAACAGCGGTAAACAACCCGCCGCACACAGCGACAAACCACATCACGGCAAGCCCCCGTATTTGTTGGCGGACCACCGTAATATATCGCTCGAATCAATCGATTGCCGCACTGTTTTTGTAAGTAATACTGAAGTAATTAGAGGAACCATGAAGAAGAGTCTGCTTGCACTGGCTTCGGGCGCGTTCATTCTCGGTGCCGCCGAGTTCGTGATGATGGGCATTCTGCCGCAGGCCGCGGCCGCCACCGGCGTGGACATCCCCACCGCAGGCCATTACATTTCCGCGTATGCGATCGGCGTGTGCTTCGGCACACTGATTCTGGTATTCGGCCGCAAGGTGCCGCCGAAGGACCTCATCATATTGTTTATGGTGATTGCCTTGGTGGGCAATCTGGCTTCCGCATTCTCCGTCAATGCCGCCATGCTGGTCGTCGCACGATTCGTCGCCGGCCTGCCGCACGGCGCATTCTTCGGCACAGCCACACTCATCGCCAAGACTCTGGCGGAGGAAGGCAAGGAGGCGCAGGCCGTATCCGTGATGGTCACCGGACAGACCGTGGCCAATATGCTCGGCGTACCGGCGGGCACCTTGATGGCCGAGTTCCTTTCCTGGCGTCTTGCCTTCGGCATTTTGGCCGCTTGGGCGGCAATGACGATTGTGCTGGCGTCGGCGTGGATTCCGTACGTTGCACCGATCAAGGACGCAGGCATCGCCGGTCAGTTCAAGTTCCTCACCCGCCGTGGCCCGTGGGTGATTTTGGCCGCCGTGTTCACCGGCAATGCCGGTGTGTTCTGCTGGTGGAGCTACGTCTCCCCTTGGCTGCAGAAAACCGGCGGATGGTCGTCTTCCCTGGTGCCGATGCTGATGATGCTTGCCGGCTTTGGTATGGTCATCGGCGGTCTGCTTGGAGGTCGTCTGACCGACCATTGGAGGCATGCCGGCGCGGCCGCAATAGGTCAGTCCATCTCCTGCCTCGGCTTGTTGCTGGTGCTTATCACTCCGGGTAATCAGCCGATGACCGCTGTACTGACGTTCTGGATCGCCATCGGATTGTTCTTTACTTCCGCTCCACAGCAATTGCTGATGACCGAAGCCGGCCAGGGCGGCGGCGAGCTGATCGCCGGCGCGGCTGTACAGGTGGCGTTTAACTTCGGCAATGCCATCGGCTCGATTGTCGGCGGCGCGATGCTCACCACCTTCTCGATGAACTATCGCTATACCGGCCTGGGCGGTATGCCGCTGGCTCTGCTTGCCGTAGGGCTGCTGGCCTTCTACTCGTGGCGCTGCGAAACCGATACCGACGCCATTCACCGCTTGCGCGAAACCAAGGTGGACTGAGACCAAGCTCACAGCAAACTCCCTGACGTGTTTGTTCACAGTATTAATAGACTGAAATCAGACACGATTCAGGGAGGTCTGGCGGTATGGATGAGGAAGCACTGCTCAAACAATTCGCCGCGCAATTCGCGCATGGTCCAGACGATGCCGACGACACCGATGCGGCGGCCGCAGCACAAGGTGCCGATTCCACGGCGAACCAGGTTGCGGACGATGCCGATCAATCGCCCGCAACCTTTGATACCCAACAATTCCTGAACGGACTGGACGCGATTTTCGATCGCCACACGGCCGCCACCGAAGCCGGCCCGTACTTGGAACAGGCGATGGTGGACGCGGAAAACGCCGGCGACGAGGCCGGACTGCTCACCGTGCTCAACGAAACGATGGGCTTCTATCGCTCGCAAGGTCGGCACAAGGAGAATCAGTGGATTGTGCAGCGAGCGCTGGAACTGGCCGCTCGTATGGGCTTGACCACCGGCACATCCGAGGCGTGGGCCACCACGCTAATCAATTGCGCCACCTCGATGCGCGCGGCCAAACAATACGATCAGGCCGAGGATTTGTATCATCAGGCGCAGAGTGTCTGCCGGCATTCGCTGGCGCCCACCGACCGTAGGCTCGCAGCACTGCACAACAATCTGTCGATGCTCTACAGCGAGACGAATCGGCCCGACAAGGCGGAACTGGAGTTGCGTGAAGCGCTGCGCATTATCGAAGCCTCGAGCGTGAACCCGGACGCGGATATCGACGTGTCCAGCTCGCACACGAATCTGGCGTTGACCCTGCTGACCGAACACAAGTTGGAGGACGCGCATTGGCATGCAGCCAAGGCGCTGGAAATCTATCGCACCGGCCATCTGGAACATTCCGCGCATTATGCCTCCGCACTGGCGGGCTTCGCGCAGGTGTGCTTTGCCGAGAGACGGTATGCGGATGCGGTTACTGGATACCGGCATGCGCTGGCCGTGATCGAGGAATGTTACGGCAAGGACACCGATTACTGGCGTATCACCGCCGACAATCTGCGGCAGGCCGAGGAAGCGGCGGCGCAGGCCGGGGTGACGGTTGACAATGCAGGTGTTGCCGGCGATGCAGGCGCGCTGCCCCAGTCCGGCTCGCGGCTGCCGAACAGCCCGGCACAGGGCAAGACCGGTGCGAACGCGGCATCTTCCCCATCCACCGTTTCGGTGTCGACCGGTTCTGCGGGCGCGGCCGAGGCCGTTTCCGCATGCCCGGTGTCCGGACTGAAGCTGGCCCGCGCGTTCTGGACGCAGATGGGCAAGCCGATGATTGCGGCGAAGTATCCGCAGTATGCCGGGCGTATCGCCGCCGGTCTGGTGGGTCATGGCTCGGAATGCTACGGATTCGATGATGCGTATTCGCAGGACCACGATTTCGGCCCGCGCTTCTGCCTGTGGCTTACGGATGAGGATTACGCGGCGATCGGCGAGCAACTTGAGGTCGATTACGAGGCACTGCCGCGCAAGTTCAGCGTGGATGCGCAAGGCCGCGTGACGTTCGAGGCGCATGCCAGGTCCGATGCTTCCGGAGCATTCCCCGCCGCAGGTGCAGGCTCCACCGTCATACCCGATGCGGCAAACGCACCCACCCCCGGCACCGCTACGCACGATACCGCCACTGCCGAGTCAGGCGCGGCGTCCTCTGATGTGGCGGAAGCGATGACGACTCCGATTGATGCACCGCTCTCCCCCGTCACGCCGCGCGCACAGGGCGCGAATCGCCGTGACGGCGTGTTCCGCATCGGTGACTTCTTTGAGTCGATCACCGGGTATCACACTGCGCCGGCGCAGACCGCGCCGCATGAGTGGCTAATGCTTCAGGAATCGACCTTGGCCGCCGCCACCAATGGCGAGGTGTTCGCCGATCCCACCGGTCTGTTTTCCAAGACGCGCCAAGGGTTCAAGAACATGCCCGACGATGTGCGGCTCGCGCTGATCTCCAAGCGACTCGGCATGATCGCCCAGGCCGGTCAATATAATCTGCCGCGTTCGTTGAAGCGCGGCGACGGCGCGGCCGCATGGCTGTCCATCCACGAGTTCGTGCAGGCCACCGCCTCGTTGGTGTTCCTGGTTAACGTGCCGATGGTGGTGGGCTATATGCCGTATTACAAGTGGCAGTTCGCAGCATTGCGCAAGCTGTCTGGCTCGATGTTCGCGCTGTTGCCGAACGTGGGCGAACAGTTGGAAACCGTGATGCGATTGAGTTCGGCAGCCTGCTATGGCGGGGCCGGATTTGGCGAAGGCGGCAAGGGCGCGGCTCCAGCAATCGAGAAAATCAACGATATTGTGGAGCAGATTGCGGTGGATATCGTCAAGGAACTCAAACGCGAACACCTGACCACGTCCGGCGAGACCTTCCTCGAATGGCAGCGCCCGTATGTCGAGGACCACATCGCCTCTGATGATCCGGTGCTTAAAAGTTTGTAGATTCAAGCTCCCTCTGCCACGGCTTCGCCGTGCCACCTCCCTCATCAGAGGGAGGTATCAGTGAAAGGAACGTCGATGACCAACGAACTGACTGATGATGAACTGCGCGAGGCTATTGTGCGTCATGAATGGGATCAGTTCCAGCGCACCAACAATGAGGGTGGACGCGCGGCATGCCAAGGCAACTGGCCGGTGTTCCACCAGATGCGGTTGGCCCAGTTCCTCACATGGGAGCGGCCATTACTCACCAGCTATGCCGCTGATCTTGACGCGGCCGACCACGTGGGCCGCAACCTCGTGACCGAAAAATACGGCCGCATGATGGCCTCCACCGCACCGGAAAATTTCACGAAGAACATAGAGCCGTATATTCCGCGTCTCTCTGAAGAGCGCGCGGCCCGTCAGGAACAGGTCATCGCCCAGCAGGTCGCCTGGGCCAAGGATTTCCGCGAGCGCTACCCCAAGCTCGGCGAGGCGATGCGCGCACTCACCACCACCGAAGACACACCATCTGCCACCTCATTCGAAACCTATCTGCGCGGCGAGCTTGGTACGTATTCCGACCAGACCTTCGAACGTTACGAAGCGATGATTGGCGAGCGCGCCGCAGCCAGCCCGCAACGCAATATCACTGAGGAAACCTTGTTGCACACAGTCCAGCTCGGCGGTTTCGACACCTTAGAGGAGGCCGAAGCCTCCCAAGCGTAATACTCAGCCATTCACTGTGTATCGGACACCCCGACTGATGTACGTCGGCCGGCCATACCCAGGCCAACGCAATCTGCCGATCGCCCCACACCCAGACCACCAACGCAGCCTGCCCGCCAGGCCCCATTTACCAGCGCACATCGGCAGAATTACAGCGAGAATAGGCCCCAAAATGCCAGTGTCATCAGTGTGGCGAGAGTGCCGAGCGCTACCATCACGCATATGACGCGCCGCACACCGACGATATCGGCGCGGCAATACCAGACACGTTCCATTTCCCAAGCAAACAGCACCACCAACAGCATGGTCGCTATTCGCAGCACCACCCATCCGACGGCAAACAGCCGCGGTTGAGGCATAACCAATACAGCCGATACGCCTACGGCGCTCATATAGCCGTACAACAGCCCAGTAATCACCATCACCGCTGTGCCGATACCGGCAGATAAGCCGGCAATGCCGTGCAACGTACGCTGTTGGGCGGCTCCCAGCCCACTCGGCGTCGCATGCATGGCCCGCACAGTCGCCACACTACGTCGCCCGGCCAGCAACGTCTGTAGCCAAGAAAACACAGTCAAGCCAATACCTAATATCGCCGCCATCACGATCAGCACGGGCCCTGCCACCATCAGACCGGCCAGCACGCCGAGCGAGCCGACGATACCGGATCTGGTACGTTGCGGCGCGGCGAAGCGCTGGTGAGGTGTCGCACCGGCGACTTGGGGCGTTGCCCATCCATCGGCTTTGGTTCCGGCAGTCACACCGTTCACCCAATTTTCCAGCGCTTGCGTATAGCCTTCGGCCAATGGCAGGTTCGGGGTGAATAAGCCCTCACCAGCCCGCATCTGATGGTTGCCGGCAAAATAGCGTACGGTGACGTTCTCGTTGCCGGACTTGTTGGCCGTGGCGATGATCCGCTGCGCCCCCTGTTCGATGGGCATGGCCGTATCGTAGGTGCCGTAGTTCACCAGCACCGGCATGGTGAGGGATTTCAGATACCGGTCGGCATCAAAGTCGGCATAGGCTAGATCAAATGGCGCGTAGTCCAGCGACATCAATTTGGCCATGTCTTTGACCACGGGCTTGGGCGCGCCGGCCTCATGCGTATAGGCGCTGACAGCCATGGCCATTTGCTCACGTCCATTGAACACCGGTGCGGATGTAAGTACGGCAAAGGCAATGTCTTGCCGTTTCGAGGTTAGAATCGTGGCGATCCAGGTGCCTTCGGATTCGGCGTAGATGCCGGTTTTGGCGGGGTCCACGCCGCTTATGCCACGCAACACGTCGAGCGAACGCCCGTATTCGCGAGCAAAACGCGGGTAGTCGCGATGCAGCACGGTGTAGTTGTCGTTGCGCTTGGCCGGCACCAAGGTCACGATACCGGCAGAGGCCATGGCGTTGGCGATATCGCCGAAATCCTCGGCACCACTGGTACCGGACCCGTGAATGAACAGACAAGCCGGGCGTGGCCCGGGAGCGCCGACCGGTTCACGTAGTACGGCGGGTAGCGTGACGCCGTCGCCGGTCTTGATGGATAGTCGGGTTTCACGCGTACGATATCGCCCCTCGTGGGGAATGTTCGCATGGGCAGGGGTGATGGTGGTGTCGGCAGAAGCGATAACGATGTGCTTGGTGTAGGGCCGTGTGTTCCATTGCGGCATCATCGCCCAGCCAAGTGTGGCGAATACCAGCGTCATCGCCATCGCGGCGGCGATGACGCTCGCTACCCGCCGCACCGAAATCCGCTTCATAGTTACTATGCCTCCCCCCATCAGCATAGAACGGTCGGCTCTTATCGGTCGGCTCCCGTCATAATGTGCTTCTACTGGGACCGTAATGCAATGGTTTGTAACGCTATTTTCTCTTCTTGACGGCACCGACTATGGCCCATACAACGGCCACTATTACCAGAATCAGTCCCACTACGGCGCAAATAATAGCCGTCAGCAATTGCGGATTCGGCGAGAACAACGAAATCATCCGATCCGGAGATATGTACCCGAAAACCAGCGCGATCACGCCGATAATCACGCCTAATAGTCCGAATACCACAGTAGGCGCGCTGGTGCTCTGTTTCTGGATGTTCTTGGCACTCTTGACATCCTTAGCATTCTGGACGTTCTTGGCGCTCTGGACGTTCTTGGAGCTCCCCCCAGGCTGGCATGGTTTGCCGGCGGTCTGAGACTGCCCATAGGGAGGTCGTGCTGAAGATGCTGCGTACATCGGCACATCATCGGCAGATGGAATCGGCCCACCATCTCCCTCCACGGCATCGGCAACTGTTTCCAGGGCAATCCGATCTGTGGTTGGTTCGATGGGCGATGGAGAGGCAGCTGTTGCCTGCGTATCCACATCCGAGACCGACGCATCCGCATGATTGTCGGGGACGGGCAGCACAGCCGTTTCGTCATCATCCGCTGCGGATGGCAGCACCGTGGTATCGGTTCGGTCATCGACGGTCACCATGGTTGTGGTCGCGGTGGTCGCGTCGGTTTCGGAAGGTATGGCCGTGGTCGGTGTCGCTTCCTCGATGGAGGCGAATTCCTTGGTTTCATCAGTCATGATTCCATCTCCTAGTTGCAACGGCTTGATCATTCCGATTGTTCGGTTGTGTTCTTGCTTGTACTGTTGCCGTCGTATATATCGGCAAGCGGCTGGAACGTAGAGCCTTCCCAATCGGAGGCGTACACCACGTTGACACGTGCTTCCACCACATAGGGAATATTGATGGCCTTTCGCTGTTTGGTGTGGGTGAGTGGGTCGGGGGGTGGTGGTGCTGGTCGGGTAGTTTGGGGGTATGGATACCACGTCGTTGTTCACCGCCGCCCTGCAACTGCCTGACCCGTGGAGGGTGTCGGGCGTGGAGTTCCGTGACGAGGAGGACGGCAGACGGGAACTGCATATCGCGATCGGGTTCGCGGCGGGTTCGCGGTTCCCCTGCCCGGAACCGGGGTGCGGCGAGGCCGCGTGTCCGGTGCATGACGCGAGGGAGCGCGTGTGGCGGCATCTGAACTTCTTCCAGTACAAGGCGTTCATTCACGCGGGCGTGCCGCGCGTGACGTGCCCCGCCCACGGCGTGCACGCGGTCCCGGTGCCGTGGGCGAGGCCGGGAAGCGGGTTCACGCTCCTGTTCGAGGCGATGGTCGTGGAGCTGGCCAAAAGCCAGCCGGTCGCGGACATCGCCGAGCAGGTCGGCGAACATGACACCCGCCTGTGGCGGTTCATCCGCCATTACGTGGACGAGGCGAGGCTTTACGAGGACTACACGGGCGTGGAGGCCATAGGCATCGACGAGACCAGCCGGAAGGGCCACCGGTACATCACCGTGGTCGCCGACCTGGTGGAGCGCAACGTAATCTGCGTGGTCCCGGGCAAGGACTCGACCACGATCAAACGGTTCGCGCGGGATTTCATGGATCACAACGGCGATCCCGACCGGGTGCGTCTGGTTACCTGCGACATGAGCCTGGGGTTCGCCAAGGGCATCCGCGAGCGGCTGCCCAACGCGGCGAGAATCATCGACAAGTTCCACGTGATCAAACACGCCAACGAGGCCGTCGACAAGGTCCGCAAACAGGAGGCCCGCGGCAACGCGCTGCTCAAGCGGACCAAGTACCTGTGGTTGAGGAACGAATCGAACCTGACCGGCCTGCAATTGGAAACCAAGCGCAGCCTGCAACGGCAACGATTGAAAACCGGACGCGCCTGTCAGATGCGCGAGACCCTCCAGGACATCTACGACACCAGCGCCGATCGAGCCGAGGCCGAGACGGCCCTCAAGCGTCTGTGCTCGTGGATGACGCGCTCCCGACTCGAACCCATGAAAGAGTTCGCCCGCCAGATACGCCGCCACTGGCGGGACATCCTCGCCTACTTCGACCACCCCTACACCAACGCGATCCTCGAAGGACTCAACAGCGTCATCCAGAACGTCAAGACCCGAGCCCGCGGATTCAAGAACATGGGCTACTTCAGCACCATGATCTACCTGACCTGCGGCAAACTCGACCTCAGCACCGTCACCACCTGACAGACCCACCCACACCAAACAGCGAAAGGCCAGTTTTTCAAAATAGAAGGGGAACGGTTCTACCTCTCATGGCTTGTAAGGTGTCGCTTCAATCGTTGTTAGCTACACTTATCGCGATAAGTGTAGCTAACAACGGAAATGGTAGTGCCCAAGTTGCCGGTAGATGTATTGCGTATGTTCGGCCAGCCACTCGTATCCCGTCTGCCCTGCTTCATGTAGTGCCGATGCCCGCTTGGGAACAGCGTAAGTTGGGGGAATTTGGTTCTGTTGCCATGTGCAAGCGCATCTACAAAGAGCAAACCTCGGAGCAGGGCGATGTTCCGTTCTTTAAGATTGGAACTTTTGGTGCGGATCCAGATGCCTTCATCTCCAATGAGCTATTTGAAGACTACAAGCGTACCTATCCGTATCCAACCCCGGGTACGTTATTGATATCGGCTGCAGGAAGTATCGGGCGGATTGTTGAGTACCAAGGTGAGAAGGCATATTTTCAAGACTCAAACATTGTTTGGCTCGAACATGATCATAGATTGAACGATGCGTTTCTCAAGCCTTTATACTCCAAAATTGAATGGGGCTTAGAGGGCAGCACGATTAAGCGACTTTACAACAAGGACTTACTGAGCGCAGAAGTCACTATCCCAGACGGTAGAGAGCAAAAAGAAATTGGCCAATTCTTTGCTAAGCTCGACTCCCTCATCACCCTTCATCAGCGTAAGCGTCTATCTATTCGTCAAAGGAGCCCCGTGTGGTCATAAACACAATCAACGAAGAAATGTCGTTCTGCGATTACTACTCGCAATGGGTCGACGTCTACAAGGAAGGCGCGATTCGGGAAGTGACAATGAAGAAATACAAGCTCACACAGGCGTGGCTGAGAAAACTTATCCCTGATCTCAAGCTTTCCGAGTTCGATCGTGTGAGCTATCAGAAACTCATCAACGGATACGCTGAGCATCACGAGCATCAGACAACAATGGATTTTCATCACCAACTGAAAGGAGCCATCCTCGATGCCGTTGATGAAGGTCTGATTCAGAGAGACCCAACAAGAAAAGCAATCATCAAAGGAAAACAGCCGAGACAGAAGAAGGTGAAATATCTTAACCAGTTCGAACTTCATGCTGTCCTTGCTGATTTGAAGCTTGATCCGATACCTAACTGGGACTGGTTGATACTGCTAGTGGCAAAAACCGGGTTACGTTTCTCCGAAGCATTGGGGCTTACTCCTGATGATTTCGATTTCGTTCACCAGACTTTGTCCGTCAATAAGACATGGAATTACAAGAATGGAGGTGGCTTTGTTCCAACAAAGAATGCTTCTTCGGTACGTAAAGTACAACTTGACTGGCAACTCATCATGCAGTTGTCTGTTCTGTTGAAGAGCTTACCCGGTGACAAGCCTATCTTCGTGGATGGCAAGGTATACAACTCAACCGCCAACGGTATTCTGGCCCGGCATTGCAAACAAGCCGGAGTACCTGTGATTTCAATACACGGATTGAGACACACCCATGCTTCACTCTTGCTATTTGCCGGCGTTTCAATTGCAAGCGTCTCTAAACGGCTTGGGCACGCAAGCATGAACACAACGCAGGAAATATATCTGCATGTCATCCGCGAATTGGAAAACAAAGACGTTGACATCGTGATGAGAGCCTTATCCACCCTTATTTAGCAAACCACAGACGCTTACGCTGATGAAGGGTGATGAGGTCGTCGAGAGATCGCAATGTCATCCCGATTTGCTGCTGTTCCGTTTTTGAAGGAAGCATCAATTGATAATCTGCGTATTCCTGCGCATTGACACCAGGCTGCCCGGACCGCTGCGAGGTTATGGCAACATACTTCTTGTATGCATCGGTCAAGGTTGCCTGATAGGCGAATTCGGGGTCAGCGCCTTCGCCGATTCGGGCACGGATAAGGAATCCAGCAAAGTAGACCATTCCATCGAATTGCCTGTACAGATATGTTTTTCCTACACTCGCGCCTGTGCGAGCAAAGAGCAGATCGCCCTCTTTCAGTAAATAATCTGCACTCATTGCAAGGTCAGCTAACGGCGTCGTAAGATCGCTTTTCGAGAACTCATGGGTTTCGTCATCAATGTCGGTGATACGCAGATATTTATTTTGGCCATCGTATTCTGTTGCAGCAGCGTTCAAGCCGTAATCAAATGAAGACGCAACGTCTCCCAACTTACGCTGTTCCCAAGCGGGTGTAGAATTATTGCATTTGTATTGCAGTTTGAAAGTGTAGAATGCAATGACGTACTCCGATCTGATTGAGCATGATGCTGGTGAAACAGAGATACGTTCGTATCTGGTAAACGGTGATGTGGTGCCGGTTACTATGCGTATCCCCGCTAATTTGCGAGATTCTGCTAAAGAGGCCGCATCTCTTCGCGGGATGAGCTTTTCGGCATTCGTGAGAACATGCATGATTAATGAACTAGCAAAGGGCGGCAAGTAATGATTGCTCTCACTGCTATGACCATACAAATTATTGACAACAATCCTGATGGCATTCGAATTTGTCGTGTGGATGGGGAGTCGCTTGTCACGGTTGTGGTGCCCCGGGATATGTTGAGTGAGGCGAAAAGTCTTCCCGATTTGCCGGATCGCGGTGTGTATTATCTTCTTGATGAAGATCATGGAGTTCTGAGCCGTGCGTATGTGGGACAAACCACGAAGGGGCTTAGTCGGCTTGATGCGCACAAGACTAAGAAAGATTTTTGGAACAAAGCCATCATGTTCCTCGATAATGATGTCAATATCGATCGTGATGTTTTGGACTCTCTTGAGTCAACAGCCATAGATTATGTGGACAAACATGGCTCTTATGAGACCGACAATGAGTATACTCCTGCTCCTCGCATGAATCCATACAAAGAGCAACAGGTGGAAAGACTGCACAATAACATCCTCTTTCGTATGCGAGTGCTCGGATATGACCTTGATCGAAAAGAAAAGACACCGGTTATGGTGAACGCCGTATTCCATACGAAGAAGAACGGTGTTCAGGCCACTGGGCGATATAGCCAAGGTACAGGTCGTTTCACTGTTCTTTCCGGTTCTGAAGTGGATCTCGTGCATCCAGTTATTAAAAACCAGGGAGCCGTGGCAGCTCGGCAGCATCTTTTCGGAACGCAGACGGGCAAGGCGACTCTTGCTGATGACATTGAACTGTCAAGCCCTTCCGCTGCTGCTGTATTTGTTCTCGGTGGCAGTCAAAACGGTTGGACCGAATGGGTCAATGAACAAGGACAGACCCTTGATTACGTGTACAGAAACAAGGAGCATATGAATGAATAAGCAGCAGCTTGCCGCCAAAATCTGGGAATCCGCCAATAAAATGCGTTCCAAGATTGAGGCGAATGAATACAAGGACTATATCCTCGGCTTTATCTTCTATAAGTTCCTCTCGGAGACGGAGATTGCTCGTCTGCGTGCTGAAGACTGGGGAGCCGAAGACCTCAAGGGCTTGGATGAGAATGATGCCGAAACTGTACAGTATGTACGTGATCTATGTGGCTACTTCATCTCCTACAACAACCTGTTCTCCACGTGGATTGCCAGCCAGGGCGATTTCACCATCGCTGATGTACGTGACGCGCTTTCCGCTTTCGAACGCAACATTGATCCGGCTCGTAAACGTGTGTTCGTCGGCATCTTCGACACGCTGCAAACCGGTCTGTCCAAACTCGGCACCGATGAAAAAAGTCGTAGCAAGGCTGTCCGCGACCTCATCTACCTCATCAAGGACATTCCGATGGACAGCCGGCAGGACTACGACACCCTCGGCTTCATCTATGAGTATCTAATTAGCAACTTCGCTTCCAATGCGGGTAAGAAGGCCGGTGAGTTCTACACGCCGAGCGAAGTCTCTCAGCTCATGAGCGAAATAGTGGCCTGGCATCTCGCCGGCCGTGAAGAAATCAATATCTACGACCCCACGAGTGGCTCGGGCTCGTTGCTGATCCATATCGGTCAGGCTGTGGCCCGTCGCAATGGCAATCCGAATGACATCAAGTATTACGCACAGGAACTCAAGGAGAATACCTACAATCTCACGCGTATGAATCTTGTCATGCGTGGCATACTGCCAGACAATATTGTGGCTCGTAACGGTGACACGTTAAAAAGCGACTGGCCATGGTTCGATACCGACGAGACGAAGGACGAGACCTATGAGCCGCTGTTTGTGGACGCCGTGGTCTCTAATCCTCCCTACTCCCAGAACTGGGAGCCGCCGGAAGCGGGCGAAGATATCCGTTTCGAATATGGCATTGCGCCTAAGTCCAAGGCTGATTATGCCTTCCTGCTGCATGATCTCTATCACCTGCGTGATGACGGCATTATGGCCATCGTGTTGCCACATGGCGTGCTGTTCCGTGGCGGTGAGGAAGGCGCTATTCGCCGGAATCTAGTGGAAAACCACCATATTCAGGCCATCATCGGACTGCCAGCGAACATTTTCTTTGGCACGGGCATTCCTACTATCGTGATGGTGCTGCGCAAGCACCGCAACGATGACCATGTGCTTGTTGTGGATGCCTCCAAATATTTCGCTAAGGACGGCAAGAACAACAAGCTGCGTGCGAGCGATATCAAACGCATCGTGGATGTGGTGACGGAGAATCGTGATATCGATAAGTTCAGCCGTTTGGTGAGCATTGATGAGATTCGGCAGAACGATTACAACCTCAATATTCCCCGATATGTGGATTCCTCTGAAAGTGCCGAAAGTTGGGACGTGTATTCCACCATGTTTGGTGGCATTCCCAAGCAGGATATCGATGCGCTCGGTAAGTATTGGAACGTGTTCCCGGGATTGCGCCAACGTCTCTTTGCTGAGGAGAACGGCCATTCGGCCAGGCTCGCTGTGCAAGATGTTCGCGAGGCAGTGAATGCTGATTCTGGTGTGAGTGCCTATATCCAGCGATATCGTGAGGTATTCACCGATTATCCTGCCTATCTGCGTGATGAACTGGTAGGTAACGCCGCCAACGTGAGCATTGCCGCCGAAGAGGAGGTTCTGGCACATGACCTGCTACATCGTTTGACTGATATACCGCTCGTAGATGCCTATACGGCATATCAGGTGCTTGACGATAGCTGGCAGAAGACCATCTCCACCGACCTTGAAACCATACAGAGCGAGGGCCATGACGCCGTTCGCAAAGTTGACGCCAACATGGTTGTTAAGAAGAAAGGCGGTAAGGATGTCGAAGTGCCGGATGGCTGGGCTGGACATATCCTGCCGTTCGATCTTGTGCAAAGCAAACTGCTTACTGCTGATCTTGCGGAAATTGTTACATATGAATCTCGGTTAAGAGAGATTAGTGGTGAGATTGCCGACATTCTTGAAAATATGGATGAAGACGACAAGAGCTCAACCGGTGCTATCAGTGAGGATGGTGATTCTTTTGTTGCCGCTGAGTTGAAGAAAGCAGTGAAGTCTATCGGCAAGCATTCCGAGACTGACTTTGACCGTGCTCTTGTGAGTGCACAGCGGTTGTTTGATGAAGAGCGTGAAGTCAAAAAGAACGTTAAGAATCTCCGTTCAGCGCTTGATGAAAAGACCCGGACCGTTATTGAAGGACTGAGCGATGAACATGCTGATGACTTGCTTGCTGCCAAGTGGGTGGAACCATTGCAGCGCAAGCTTGAGGAGCTCCCTCAGACGGCTGTTGATGAGTTGATTGCAGCGGTGAATGCGCTGAACGACAAGTATTCGACCACATACTCTGATGTGTGCGAACAGATCGAACAGGCTGAGGCAAAACTTGGCAATATGCTTGGTCAACTAACCGGCAATGAGTTCGATATGGCCGGTATTGCCGAGCTGAAGACCCTGTTGGGAGGCGAATGATGACTGAACAGGCGAAAGTACCCGCGATTCGTTTCGCTGGTTTTACTGACCCTTGGGAACAGCGTAAGTTCTCTAATCTGACCGACAGGGTTTCCATGCAGTCAAGCGATCCCGATTTGCCTCAAGTCGAATACGAGGACATCGTTTCCGACGAGGGTACGCTGAACAAAGATTTGCGCGACAAAGAAGGCGGCAAAACGGGAATTAAGTTTTACGCCGGAGATGTTCTATACGGGAAGCTTCGTCCTTATTTGATGAATTGGCTATACCCGCAGTTCAACGGTGTAGCTGTAGGTGATTTTTGGGTCCTTAGGGCTACAGAGTGTGACCTGGG
>OJQQ01000254.1_pt1 | contig 21964 bp, 24 predicted proteins | sample 1599021 | NCBI WGS metagenome assembly OJQQ01 (sample SAMN03922521, study PRJEB24848) | human gut metagenome | isolation source: stool sample | host: Homo sapiens | place: Germany | collected 2010-02
ACCCTGCATTTATCTCATTATGAGTTAATAAAAGTAGTTTTGTAACTTAAAAAATGAGGTATGAAATCGACATTCAAAGTATTGTTTTTCTTGAAGCGGGACAAGGTAAAGAAGAACGGTAATATGCCTATCATGGCACGTATTACCATTGACGGAAAACTGGCGCAGTTCAACACCAAACTTGAAGTCAATTCCAAGAACTGGCAAGCCAAGACGGGAAAAGTTGTTGGACGTGGTGCTGAATTTACCCGCATGAATGAAATGCTTGACAGCATTAAAGCAACGCTGCATAAACATTACCAAACCATTTTGGAGCGGGACAGTTTTGTTACAGCGGAAAAAGTACGCAATGTATTCTTAGGAAAGGAAGAAAAGGCAAAGACACTTCTTCAAGTATTTGCCCAGCACAATGAACAGTACGCGACCAAAGTCGGCAAAACAGCCACTCAAAAGACATACACCCGTTATGAACTTACCAAAAATCGTCTTGCCGAATATATCCACGATAAATATAAAGTGGAAGATATTACCTTTCGGGAAATAAATGTCGTGTTCATAGAGGGCTTCTACCTGTTCATCCGTGAAAATTACCCGTGTACCCACAATACAGCCATGAAATTTGTGCAGCGTTTCAGAACTGTTGTTCTGTTTGCCCACAACTTGGGACTGATTACCTTTAATCCATTCGGGGCATATAAACTGAAATTTGAATATGTGGAACGGGATTTTCTTGAACAAGAAGAATTAGACCGGATATATCAAAAGACGTTTGCCAGCAAACGACTGGAGCAAGTTCGGGATATATTCATTTTTAGTTGCTATACTGGACTTTCTTATGTTGATGTATGCGAATTGACACCTGAAAATATTAGATTGTCCTTTGACGGTAATCTGTGGATAATCAAGAAAAGACATAAGACAAGCGTAACGTCCAATATCCGCTTACTGGATATACCCAAATCCATTTTGCAGAAATATGACGGGAAACTGCCCAATGGTAAACTGTTGCCAGTTATCAGTAATCAGAAGATGAATGATTACTTGAAAGAGATTGCAATTGTTTGCGGAATAAACAAGAAAATCACGTTCCATGTTGCCCGGCACAGCTTTGCAACCCTTAGTATAAGTTACGGTGTACCTATTGAAAGCGTTTCCAAAATGTTGGGACACACCAACATAAGAACTACCCAAATCTACGCAAAAATCATAGACACCAAACTTAGCGAGGATATGAATATGTTTGCTAACAAACTAAATAACAGAAAAATAAAAACGGTATAGATATTAACGAACTTAAAAGTAATGATTATGGATTTGCAGGTTATCCAAAACAAGATTTTTGAAGTCAGAGGTTGCCGGGTGATGCTTGACTTGCATTTGGCAGCACTCTATCAAGTGGAAACACGAGCCTTGAAACAAGCGGTCAAACGTAATATAGACCGCTTCCCCTGTGATTTTATGTTTGAGTTGAGCAAAGACGAGTGGTTGGGACTTATCACAAATTGTGATAAGTTCCCCGACAACATCCGTCATACGCCCACCCCGCCAATGGCTTTCACCGAACAGGGCGTAGCCATGCTTTCTTCGGTTCTCCGTTCCAAAACAGCCATAGAGGTAAACATTTCAATCATGCGGGCTTTCGTCCTCATGCGCCAAATGGCAGTCGGTTACGAGGAACTGTTAAAACGCATCGAGGAACTGGAGGCAAGCACCGATGCGCAGTTCAACGAACTGTACCAAGCCCTTACCCGGCTTCTAAGCCAGTCGCAGCAACAGAAAGAACGCCGCCCGGTAGGTTTCGTTACCTATGACCGTTCAGAAAGCAAATAGGTAACGATTTCGGTAACGAAGTTCCTCTTAACAAACTATATCCCAGTATTATATATTCCTCTACCTTGCGGGCAGTCCACCGACTACCCGCATTTTTTATATCCTTTTCCAAAGGCACATTCCCCGAAACGCCAGCCGTGCGTGGCATGGCTGACTGTATTTCGTGAAAAGAGCCTTTGGAAACCCGCACAAGCGTATTGCAAGCAAACCCGCAACACCCTTGCCTTTCCCACCCGCATTTAACTGTTCCCTAAAAGATGAAAAAAAACAAGCACTTTTCCCCTGTTTCCCTGCCTGTAAATCTTCCTCTTATGGCAATCTTGCCAGCCGGGAGGTCGTTTTTATCATTTCAATAGGCAAAGGTAGCTACGTGTTCTTCACGGTTTCGCAAGGTCGAGCCTTTCAGGTTTGGCGAAAAAATCTTCCCTGCGACATTCGTTGCGAGGTATTTTTTGCCCAAAAACTTGCGCATCCTAAACACTACCCTTTGAAGCCTATGTGAAACGAAAACGACCGACCCGACCGGAAGACGCATAAAAAAGTCGGATTTACGGGAAACAGGAAAAAAGTTCAGTGAAACTTCAATTCCCTCACCTCTCAAATCCGCATAAAATTAAAAACTTAAAAAATTACAGCAATATGGAAGCAACAACATTATCGGAAGCAAGAGTTTATGTAGGCACTTACGCCAAGTACAACAACGGTTCATTGTTCGGGGCATGGCTCGACCTGTCGGACTATTCGGACAAGGAAGAATTTTACGAAGCCTGCCGGGAACTGCACAAGGACGAGGAAGATGCGGAATATATGTTTCAGGACTGGGAGAACATTCCGGGAGAGTTAATCGGCGAAAGCTGGATTTCTGAAAACTTCTTTTCTCTGCGTGATGCGGTGGAGGATTTGAGCGACACCGAGCAGGAAGCCTTTTTCGTGTGGTGCAACTACAAAAGCCATGATTTGAGCGAGGAAGATGCGGACGACCTTGTACGGGATTTTCAGGACGAATATCAGGGGGAATATGACGATGAAGAAGATTTCGCCTACCAAATCATTGAAGAATGTTACGACCTGCCGGATTTCGCAAAGACCTATTTCGATTATGAAAAGTTTGCCCGTGATTTGTTCATGTGCGACTACTGGTTTGACGATGGTTTTGTGTTCCGGGCGGCATAACCAAATACTAATCCGGGCGGGGTGTCAAAACCCTGCCCGCTAAAAACAACCAAGCGATGAAACGGAAAAGCATTTGTAAAATTATCCTGCGGGCGTTGTTGCTCTGCCTTGCATGGCGGCTCGCCAGCACAGCCGGAACAGGCACGGCGATAGCGGTATATATCGTATTCCGTGCCGCCTGTTTCCTGCTCCGGGTTTGCCTGTCAGCCTTTTATACGCTGTGCGTGGCTCTGCTTTTCCTGCTGTTGCTTTCCCTATTGAGTATATAACGACTAAAAACAAAACATCATGCAATCATTGAACAGAAACGGAGTGAGCATCACCCAAACACCGGGAGAGGAAAAGTTTGTAAAGTTCCATTCGGTCGCATTCAAGGGGCGGACATTCTACCAGTACGACTACCGCCACACGGACGGGGAACTGTTTTCCACAGTGGCAAAGATGCTGGCGGAGTGCCGCCACAAGCGGGACGAGTGGATAGAAAAGAAAAAACAAGGTAATAACAGATAAAATTTTGAAGATATGAAAACGACAGAAGTAAACAAAGAGCTTATCGGCAGACGTTGCGAGTGTATTTTTACGGGCATGATGGTAACGGGCGTTATTGAGGACATCGAGGAAAACAAGTATTCTGTAAACGTGAAAGTCCGTTTCGACCACCCGCAGCAGTGGGGCGATGATTTCTACACGGAAGATTGGGCATGGGGACGCAAGACGGACGAGTTCGGCACGCTGCACCATTTGCAACTGTTGGAAGACAAACCGGACTTTCAGACGATGACGGTAATTTTCGGTGAGCCTATCAGCCGGATAGACCGCAGCGTTTTTGAAGATGTTGAAACGTGGGGTGTCTGTTCCCTGCAAGGCTGGGTAAACAGCCATGAAAGTGTCAGGTTCGTAGCCATAAACGAACATACGGCAGTCATAACGGGAGAATATAACATGGAACAGGTAAAGGAATGGTTAGAGAAATATGTACCTGTAAAGAGCCTTAAAACCAGTTGATACAAAAGCGGCAGAAATGCCGCCGCTACTTTCTTTCATGAGCCACTGGCGAAAAATGAAAGTAGCCAAAGAAACCGCTTTCCTGTTCCCCATAAAAAATCAGCCAGCCGGGTAGTGTCCGACTGGCTGATTAGAATTTTCATTATCGGGATAAAAATTTTTCCATATCCCACCGCATACGGCTTTCCTCCCCTTTTTGCGGTGTCAAATGCTCAAACAGGATTTGTTTGGGCAAGATGTCATGGCAAAAATAACTCGAACCGAACGGGATGCGGTCAAGGTCGTTATATTGTACCCGCTTGTCAAAGAACAGCAGTTGCAGTTCCTTGTCCTTGAACAAACGGCAGGGGGCGGTGTCGTTCAGCCAAAAATTGGACATCAGCAGGGCAAAAGGCTTTCCGAATGACAAGCACCGCTCGAAAACCCTTGCCTTGTTGCTGAACGGCGGGTTTGAAACGATGATGTCCCAGCGTTCCGGCTCGTATAGATAGAAGTCCTGCCCGGTGAAAATATGTGAATATTCCACCTTATACCCGTGTTCCCTGAGCGCAATGACAAACTCGCTGTGTTCCGTGTCGAAAGGACACCATACGGTAACATTCTTCGGCAGGTATTTTATAATCGGCAACACCGCATAACGGGGCGTGTACTTCTCATCGCTATGGTTGCTATGCAGATATTTTGCGTAATCAAACATTTATAGTTCCTCCTCTTTTTCGTTGTCATTGTTAAAACTGAACGAAACCTGCTGCATCTGCCCGAAGCTGTCAATGATATAGATGTCAATCGTCTGCTGGTCGGTTGATGCCGATGTGTAGTAGAGCCGGAACGTTTCTTTCTCCAGCGGGTACAGGTCATTGGGCAGGAACACCGTCCCGTCCTCCATTTCCAGCTTTCCTTTACCGTCAGGCTGGAAATAGCGTATCTGGTAGGTGGTAGGCTGGTAATAGCCGCCACGCACCAGTTGGCAGCGTATTTCAGCGGTTTCGCCCACTTTCAGTTTTTTTGGTACAGGCAGCGTTTCCACCGTAAACGGGTAAGCCTGCTGAATGTCCAAACCGTCATTACAGGCGGTTACAAGCACGAGGGCGGCCACGATGTAGCAGCCCACGATGATTTTATACATTACATCCTTCATATACATTATTATATAGTGGTCAGTTGATAATAAATTTCAGTCCCATGCCTACCTGCGTGTGGAACTTGCCGATATCCGAGCCGAACAGCATACGTTCCCTCGCATTGACGAGCAGCACCACCCGGTCGGTCAGGTAGGTTTCCAGTTCCAGCGTGAGCGCACCGCCGTAGATGAAACAGTCCTTGTCCAGCAGCGTAGCCCCGTCCGGCAGGAGTTTGTCGCCCCGGTTGCTGGTTTCATACCCGGCGAGAGCCGACAGCCCCAGCGAGAGGAAAAAGGTCTTTCGCCTGTCTGAAAGGAATTTCAGGTAATAGCCGCCCTCCGCCGTGAACTGTTCTACCGGAATGCGCATATCCTTGTAGTCATACTTCTTATGCAGGTATTCCCCGCCAATCACCCAGCGGTTGGCGTTCTTGGTGTAAACGCTGTACGCCGCCCCGATATGGTAGGCGAAATCGCTGTTACTGTTCCAGTGAACCCCGTCCGTCATGCCCGCCGTTACCTGCAAGCCTTTCATGCCCGGCAGGTATCTTTGTGCGTGTGCCTGAAACGAGGTCAGGCACAGCGCAAAGAGCATCATTATAAAGATGTGTTTCTTCATTCCCTATTTGATTTTTAGTTCGTCAATCACTTCTGCGTTCACGATGTCGGCATTCTCCACCCGTATGGTCTGATGCCGCCCGCCGTTCTTCTCGTAAAGTTCCACGACCAGCAGCTTGTCGTCCGGGATGGTGAACTTCGGCAAGGCGTACACCGTCCGGACAGTGCTTTTCCCGGCTATCTCTATCACCTCATTGTAGCTGCGTACCGCATCCAGTACCGTTTCCTGAATAGCCGTACGTTTGGGCACTTTCTTATCGACAATCTTAAACTTGATGAAGTCCGTATCGAAAGGCACGTTGGAACTGTTCTTCGTCTGCGTATGCACGTAAAGCATCCCGTTATAGGTGTAAATCCCCTTGATTAAGAACTGTATGCCGAAACGCTTGCTGCCCAAATGCCGTATCTTGCGGTCATTGTTCTTGTAGATGCTCTGCATTATCAGTTTTACCAGCAGTGGGCTTTCATTTCCCAGTTCCCGGAAATAGATGTTCATCCGTGTATGCGAAAAGTCGGACGTATCTTCATTTTCCAAGAAGTCCTTCATTTCGATGTTGAGCATTTCCGGCTCACGGGCGTACTTGGCGTTGAATGAATAGAAACTTCCGTCCTCGCAGATGACGGAGAAGTTCGTTTCGCCCGGAAACCCTTCGGTCGTAGCTTTCACCCTGATTACGTTTTCTGCCCCGTCTGCCTTTCCCGCTATGATATCCAAGTCCACGTAACGCACGGCGGCGGGGAAGATGATATGCACGGTCTTGGCGAAAGTAACTTCCACGCCGTAGGGCGTTACCATTTGTCGGTACGGGAGTTTCCGGGTGATGCCCCGGTACAAGTCGTTGCCTGCCGCATACTTCACCGTGTCGGTTTCCTGTGCGTTTGCCGCACACACGCCCAGCAGGAGGGCGCACGTTACAAAAATCTGTTTCATTGCTAATTGGAATTTTAGTGGTTCATTAAATTATGATTGCGTAATTATTGCTGTTTGGCGTAAAGCATCACCCTGTACCCGGCTTTCAGCTTCACTTTCACGGTTCGGAACTTCTTGGCAAGGTAGCCGGACGCACCCTGCATCAGCCCCCTTGTAACGTCCATCGCCACCTGTTGCCCGGCGTTCTGCGTAAAGGAAATGCTTGTACCCAGCCCGCTGCCGATATTCGCCATCGCCTCGTTGAACGCTTCCTGCTCCATTGAGGACGGGACGGAAAGCCCTTTTTGCCCGTCCGTGTCGAACACGGCGAGTTCCACCGGGATGATGTTTCCCGCATACTCTATCGAGGACACCAGTATGTCAAGCCGTTCTCCCTGTACCTTTGCCGTGCCCGCCACAAGGGTATTCTTCGGGATGACGCTGTTTCCTGCCTGCATGGGTTCAAGCAGCCGGAGTTTTACCGCCTGCCCGTCCATCAGCGTCTGGTCTTGGTGGATGCAGGCGGCTATCGTGTTCCTGCCCATTGCGTAGCCCGTTCCTACCGCCGTGTTGAAGCCGTAGTTGCGTGGCTGACTGTAAGCACGGATGAAATCGGCATCGCTCATGGGCTGTTGCAGCCCCGAAACGGCGTTGTCCCGTACTGCCTGCACGGACACCGCTTCCGGCTTCTTTTCGATATCGCCCACGACCGGCACTTGTGCCGCCTGCCTGTCGCCGCCTGCATATTTGGCGGCAAGCTCGTATGACTTTTCCAATAGAGCCATCTGCTCGTCAGCGGAGGGCGTGGCTTCCCGCTGGCGTTCCAGCTTTTCGGTCAGTTCCGCCACCTGCCGTTTCAAGTCCTCTTTTTCCCTGTCCTCCGGGGGCGTTTCATAGAACGTGCTTAGTTGGCGGTTGATGTCCCGGTAGGCGGTCGCCGAGGAAGAAGCACCGCCGCCCCGCACGGGCTTCGGATCTTCTTCCGGCATCAGTCCGGTTTCCGCCTGCGGTTCTTCCGTTTCATCGTCCCCTGTGAAACCGAAATCCTGCAAGGACTGTATTCTGTCCTGCCGCTTCCTGCTCATCATCGCCTGCTCGTAGGCGGTCTGCTTGTCCGCTATAATCCCGTCCTCTGCGGGCAGCGGGATGTCGGTATTGAAACCGCCCACGCTTTCCACGTCTGTCTTGTTCTTGCCGGAGGGTGCGAATATCAGGTACATGCACCCGGCAAAGGCGAGGAACATCAGCGGGAAGACTATCATTTTCCTGCGCTGCTGCACCTCTTTCGGGGAAAGTTCCCGTTTGGGCTTCTTCTCTTTTTCGGGCTGTCTGCCCGGTTCATTTTTCTGTACTTCTTCCATATTCAGGTCTGTTTGTTGAATTGATACTGTCGTTACTATGCAGCGGGAACTGCCGGATGTGTTCGATTTGCAGCCTTTGCCCGTCCCGTTTCCTGATGTTGTAAATGGACGAAACGGTGATATAGAGGGACAAGCCGCCGAACAGGGCGGACATCACGAGGATGACCGCCAGCCGCTTGCCCGGCGTGATACGCCCGCACAGGCGGCGCAGGCGTTCATCCGCCCAGTCCCGCACCGTTTCAATGTAATTTCGCTTCCTCTCCATAAGGCTACCTTTTAACGGTTTGTAAATCCTTGTTCTCGTCAATCGTGAACGCTTCGATGATGAAGCCGTGCGGGTTGTTGTCGCTCCGGGTTGCGTTGAGCAATCGGCACGAGGTTACAAGGCTTCTGATGGTCAGGCTGCTTTCCCGGACAATGAGCTGCCGGGCATAGGTTCTCACCTTGTAGGGGTACTGGTTGAAGTCGCATTTCACGCTGTCAATCTCCACCGTCTGGTTGATGTTGCCCGAAATGATGCGGTTGTAGTAGCCCTTTTCCGACAAGTCCTTGTAGTAGTTGAAAGCACTCCTGTCGGCGAGGAACAGGGAGCGTTTGATGTTTCCCTCGATGGCGTCCTTGTCGGGCGAGAGGGTGAAAAACAGTTCGTGGAAGCGGCTCACGTGCGATTTCGCTTCAATCGGTCTGTTCTGCGCCATGTCCTGCGAGAGAGCCAGCATCAGGCTCTTGCCGTTGTCGAGGACGTATATCTTCTGCCGCTGCTTTTCGGCGAAGCTGTACGAGTTCCACACGGCAAAGCCCGTAACCAATGCGCACAGGCAGATGAATACCAGCGCAAAGAGCCGGATTTGCCGGAAGCTCGTTTCGATGTTCGTTAATGACTTAAATTCCATGTTCTGATGATTTGAGGTTGGTTATTTGAGTAGTTTCCCGGCAATCTTCCCGCTTGCCGCACCAGCCACCGCCCCTGCGACCGACCCGGCTCTTGCCACGTTGCGGTTGTAGGCGGACGTGCCGCCAGCCGACACTATCCAGCTTGCCACCGTTGGTATGGTGAAATACCCCACGATGCCGATAATCATGAAGATTATATAGATGGTGCTGCTCCCGTCAGGAATGAAGTTCGGGTCTGAAAGCCGCTCAATGTCCTTTTGGAGCATCAGCGTCTGTATGCGAGCCAGCACGCTGCTGAACAGGTCGGAAACGGGAAGCCACAGGTAAATGGAGATATAGCGTGAGAACCACTGGGTCAGCGTGCTTTGGAAACCGTCATAGACGGAAAGGGCGAACGCCAGCGGACCCAGTATCGAGAGAACAATCAGGAAGAACGTGCGCAGCGTGTCAATAATCAGACCCGCCGCCTGAAAGAGTATTTCCAAAAGTTCCCTGAACCAGTCCCGGACGGACTTCTTGATGTTGTAAGCCGCCCTGTCCATATACATGCCCGTCATGGTTACCATGTCGGAGGGCGACCAGCCCAGTTCCTCCAGTTGCCTGTCAAATTCCTTGTCCGATGCAAGGTAAGCCGTTTCCGGGCTTCGCATCAGGGCTTCGTATTCCAGCCTGTCTTTCTGTGCCCGGTACTCGTTCATGTCGAACGTCTGTGTTTCCATTAGCTGGTTGCACCCTTTCACCACAGGCGACAGCACCGTGTTGATAGTCCCCAGCACGAACGTAGGAAAGAACATGATGCACAGCCCCAGCGCAAAAGGGCGCAGCAGCGGGTACACGTCTATGGCTTCCGCCCTTGCGAGCGACTGCCATACCTTGGCGGCTACATAGAACAGCGCACCCAGCCCGGCTATTCCTTTGGCTACCCCCGTCATGTTGCCGCACAGGGGCATCATCTCGTCATACAACACCCGCAGCACTTGGTGCAGGTTGTCAAAATCCACCGCTAACAACATAGGCATATCCGTTTTGACGTTACCAGTAGCGTTCATCCGCCGAGCCGTAGAGAGCCAGCACCCGGTCGGTGTCGTTCTTCTTCTTTGCCCGCAGGTAGGACACGGAAATGTTCTTGCGGGTGTAGTAGTTCACGAGGTTGCGGTAGTTCATCAGGCTTCGGTAGGCATTGTCGATGATAGCCAGCCGTTCGGCATCCGTCAGCGACATGCCCGTGATGTTCACGACATTTTTCAAGTCCTGAAGCACGTCCGAACTCTCGTCCAGCAGCATGGCGTAGCCGGAGGATATGGTCGCCAGCTCGTCCGCCGTGAAATAGGGGTCGGCAAGCATGATTTGATAGTTCCTGACATAGATTTCGGAGATTTCCGCCACCAGCTCGATACTTTTCTTCACCTTGACACCGCCCTTGACGACATCATGCACCGATTTGAGCGCATCATAATAGGCTTTTCCCTGCTGGAAAATCTTCTGCGTTTCCAAGAAGCCGTTCAGGGTGTTGGCTTTCGTCCCCGCCGTTTCCACAATCTGTTTGGCGGTATTGATGATACCCTGCGCCAAGTTGCCGGGGTCTGATACCACCCACTGGGCGGATGCCCTGCCCATGAAGCACAGGCATACCGCCATAAGGAGAATTGTTCTTTTCATCATTTTTTGTTTTTAGGATTTGTAACACGCCTGTATTCGCCGCCGGGCAGGAGCGTTATCCGGTCGGTCTTTGGGTCGTAGGTGAATTGTATGCGGAAGCCCGTTTCAATGAACAGGCAGCCGTTCCGCTCCGTTACCGGGTAAGTGGTTTCCAGCACCTTACCCCTGACATTCGATTTACGGGTAACGGTATATTTCCCGTCTGTCTGCGAGAGCGTGAAAGCCGGGTGTCCCCTGACGTGTACCCAGTCGCCCCGCATCCTTTCCAGTTCCTTGCTTTCACTGTCCTTACAGCCTGCCAGCAGGCAAACGGACAGCATCGTGTAAATCAGTCTGTCAATAAATTTCATATTTCTAAATTTTAGGTGGTTGATAATTCGGGATTTCTCTTGCTCTCCGCAAGCCGTTTGATAGCCAGTTCAAGGTTGCCGCCCAGCTTGTCGGCAAGGGCGAACAGTTCCGTTTTCTCGCTCTCTTCGGTTGTGTATGTAAAATATTCTTCCAATGAAACTTCGGTAGCGTACACCGCCGACTGCGTGCCGCCCAGCGAGAAGAACACTTCCTTGTATTTCCGTCCGGGATGGTTCGCCATGTTGATGGACAATACCTGCGAACGCTCCTTGTCGGTCAGTCCCAAGAGGTTCTGTATGCTGTCGAACTTGTTGAGATATTTCCTTTGGTCTAACAGAATTTTGCAGTCCGAATTGTTGATGATGCTCTCTTTCACGATAGGCGAGGAAATAATATCCTCCACTTCCTGCGTTACCACAATCGCTTCCCCGAAATACTTTCTGACGGTTTTGTATAAATATTTTATATAATCTGCCATATTCGCACTTGCTATCGCTTTCCACGCTTCCTCAATCAGTATTAACTTCCTTATTCCCTTTAGCTTGCGCATCTTGTTGATAAAGGCTTCCATAATGATGATGGTTGTTATAGGGAATAAAATCTTGTGGTCTTTGATATTGTCCAACTCAAAGACAATGAAGCGTTTGTGCAGCAAATCCAGTTCCTTGTCGGAGTTGAGCAGGTAGTCATACTCGCCGCCCTTGTAATAGGGTTCAAGCACGTTCAGGAAGCCGTCAATGTCAAAGTCCTTTTCCCTGACATTCTTCCGTTCAAGCTGTCGGCGGTACTCGTCCCGGACAAACTCGTAGAACGTGTTGAAACAGGGGACAACACCCGTTTCACGGGTTATCTTTTCGATGTAGGCATTCACGGCATTGGACAACGCCACTTCTTCCGACCGCTTGGGTGCTTCATCGTTCCGCTTCCAAAGGGTAAGGATAAGTGTCTTGATGCTCTCTTTCTTCTCGATGTCAAATACCCCGTCCTCGACATAGAACGGGTTGAACGCTATCGGGTTCTCGTTGGTGTACGTGAAATATATCCCGTCCTCGCCGTGCGTGCGGTTGTGGATAAGCTGGCACAGCCCCAAATAGCTGTTGCCCGTATCGACCAGCAGCACGTGCGCTCCCTGCTCGTAATACTGGCGCACCATGTGGTTGGTGAAGAAAGACTTCCCGCTGCCGCTCGGCCCAAGTATGAACTTGTTGCGGTTGGTCGTGATGCCTTTCTTCATGGGCAGGTCGGATATGTCTATGTGCAGCGGGCGACCGCTTACCCTGTCCGCCATCTTGATGCCGAACGGCGAAAGCGAACTCCTGTAATTTGTTTCTTCCACGAACAGGCAGAGAGCCTGCCCCAAGAACGTATAGAAACTTTCCTCCGCCGGGAAGTCGGCTTCGTTTCCCGGTATGCCCGCCCAAAAGAGGGTGGGCGTATCGACCGTGTTGTGGCGGGGCTTGCACTCCATCAGGGCAAGCTGGCTTCCCACATCGTTGCGTATGCGTTTCAGTTCTTCCCTGTCATCGCTCCAAGCCATGACGTTGCAGTGGCAGCGCACGGAAACAAGCCCCTTGCTGTGCGCTTCGTTCAGGTACTCGTCTATCCATTCCTTGTTTACTTGGTTGGCACGTGAGTAGCGGGAAAGCGACTGCATGTTCCGGGCGGTCTGCTCGAACGTTTTCAGGTTTTCGGCATGGTCGTCTATGAAGATGTACTGGTTATAGAGGTGGTTGCACGAGAGCAGCACGCCCACCGGGGCGGCGAATGACAGGCGGCAGTCGCTCCGGTCGGTGGACAGCTTTTCAAACCGGGTGTCCGTGCCGACCTTTTCCGGCAAATCCTCCACATCCGAAAGCATGTGCAGGCATAATATGTCGTCCCCGATGCGCATTTCCTCCGGGTACAGCCCGATGTCTTTCAGTGAAGTGGTGTCGGTCTGTGATAATGAGAAGTATTTCTCGATGATGCCAGCCTGCCCGTCCTGCCCGGTGATTTCCGGGGCGGTGAGCCGGGTAAGCGTGATAAAGCCGCTGTCGTTCATGATGCGCTCGAACTGCCCGACCGCTTCGATGAATTTAGTAACCGTTTCCTTGTCCGTTATCTCCTGCGGTATTATCCTGCCCCTGCAAAGTGTGGAGAAGTCGCTCTGTCGGCGGCTTCGCTCTTTGGTCGTTTTCGTCAGGAACAGGTAGCAGTAATGGTTCAGGAACGGTCGTTCGTTGAAGTGCCGTTCAAAGGAGCGGCTTAAAAAGCTAAGCTCGTCCCTTTCGATGTCGGGCTGATAATTTTCTTTGATGAAGATGTCCTGCTTGTGTACGATGGAGTAGTCAGGCAAGACCTTGATTGCCTTGTACCACGCCGAATGGATGGCTTCATACTCGGCACGGGTAACGGTGAACAGTTCGGGCAGTTCCACCCGGAAAGCCACCGTGATGTCCGCATCCTTTGAGATGATGCAGCCGTTTTCCACCGCCAATAGGGGAAATTTCCTCTCCAGCGTGGTAGCCTTTAACATATTTCTCATTTGTCGGTTTCCTTTCTTCTTTTATAGGTGAATAATCGGGGGACGGATTTCCTGCTGATGATGAAGCGGGGATGCCTTTTGCGGGCGGCGGCTTTCATCAGCCCGTGCGTGCCGTACCGGGCGTTGAGCCGGAACGTCTGCCACACGAGCAGCAGCGAAGCCGACACGATGAAACCGATACATAGCCACTGGCTCACACCTGCCATGAACAGGATGATGAACACTACGAACACGGCAAGCAAGCCGCCCGCAAAGATGAAAAGGTACTGGCTTTTCAATCCCTTGAACTCTACTGGCTTGCCGATGCCCCTGTTTATCGGATATTCAGACATAGCCGCAGGTTTAGAGGAAGAACGAACGCAAAATAGTGGCGGCTACTATCAGGAAGATGCAAGCACCGAACCAGCTTGCGGCGGTCTTGCTGGTGTCCGGGTCGCCGCTCGAAAACTTGTTATATACCTTTACCCCGCCAATCAGACCACAGACCGCACCGATGGCGTACACGAGTTTCGTGCCGGGGTCGAAGTAGCTGGTAATCATATTCGTGGCTTCGGTGATGCCCGCCTGCCCGTTGCCCTGTGCGTGGGCACTCAACACGGCGGCAAGGAGAACCGCCGACAAGAAGATTTTCTTTCTCATTGCGATTTGTTTTTATGCCGGGCGGCGGGTGGATAGTCCGCCACTCCCGGCTGGTGAATAATTGAAATTGGAATTTTAGTGGTTGCGGCACGGATGCCGCCTGTCGGTTCTTGGGTTGTCAATCAACCGTAATCACGTTGCTTCATATTGCTATACATTATTATTATATTATAGGAAATCGTTCATATTGAACGCTTCGTATTCCTTGTTTGCAAGTGGGACAGCTTCGGCAGGAACTGTAACCAGCCCGGCTTCGTTCCGTTTAAGCAGTTCCGCCACCCTCGCCAGCCCGCCGTTGATGTTTTCCACCACCGCATCGTAAAGGTTTGTCCCCTCAATCCTTGCCAGCGTATCGGCGGCTTGCCGCTGTTCCGTTTCGGTGGAGTTGTCGGCGTTCGCCGTGCGTACCGCTTCGCCCAGTTCATCAAAGCCCACGCCCGTAGCCCTGCCCGTATCATCGTCCCCGTCCATGTACCCGGCTATTTCCTCGTCCTCGTAATCGGGTTCGTCATCCCCGTAGTCGGGCGTTTCGTCCGGTTGTCCGACAGCTTGCGCCGCAAAAATAGTATCATTTTCAGCCGCTTGCGGGAGGTGTCCCGATTTGTCCTGCGGTGTCCCTATTAGTCCGCCCTTGTAGCGGCTCTTGCCTATCAGGGTGTAGTTCTCCGCCTGATTTTCGGGAACAGTCCTGTCGGTCGTTTCCTCTTTGGCTCTCCGGCTGTCCGCCCGATGATACCATAGCCACAGGGCGATATAGTACACCAAAAGCCCGGTAAGTATGCAATAGATTACCATAGTCAGATAGGCTTTTGAAAGTTGTTCTCGTACAAGGTGTTTATCTCGTCTTGGTACTGCTCGAAGTGGCGCAGCAGAATATTTTCCACGTAACTGCTTATAGTAACCTTGCGCCCGCCTATCACCGTTACGATGCGCATCAGCTTCTCGTGGGTGGCTCGGCTCACGTACAGGGGTTGCCTGTCGGTCAGTTCCACTTTCTGAAAGTAGGTTTCCCGGTAGCCGCCCGGACTGTTCTTCCGCTTGCGGAGTGTCGGTTTTTCCACCTGCGCCGCTTCCGCCTGTGCTTCTTGCGGCACGTCATCCGTCCTGCCATTATCCTGCCTGACGGGGACACCCTGCGAGATAAGCTCCCGCATGAAATCCTCGTCTATTTTCGGCAGAGTGCTGTTCTGCTTTGCCATATCATTGTAATTTAATGTAATACATCATTTCCGTTATCAGTTCTTCCAAGTTGCTGCCCCTTACCAGCGGGCGGCTGGCGGGAAAGAGTGTGGAGCGGAACACTGTCTTTTTATCCGCTATCAGTTCCTTTTTGTAACGTTTGGTGTCGGGGATAAAGGTTTTCATCAGCGGCAGTTCCAGTTCCTTTATCGTCTTGTCGTAGGCGGTGTAAAGGTCGGTTTTCTCCCGACCGTCCACCATGTTCCAAAAGAGGTACAGCCCGGCAAGTCGGCAGGCTTCATTCCTTACCAGCAGCTTTTGGATAGCCACCGCAAACGACAGGCTGCTTTCAAGCACCACCTTGTCGGCGGAAATCGGGGTGAAGATATAGTCCATACCTGCAAGGGAGTTTATTACACCCTCGCTGTTCACCGTGCCCGGCAGGTCGAAAAACACGATGTCCGGCACGTGCCCGGCTTCGGCTGTATATCCGTCAGCCGTGGCTATCGCCTTTTCGGGCGAACTGCACAGCACCGGGTAGGCTTTCTTCCCCAGCCGGGTGAACTGTTCATACGCCATACGCTTGTAATCCTCGTCCGTTCCTACCTGTTCGGCATCCCGCTTGCGCATCCCGGCTATGGAGTGTTGCGGGTAGTCGCAATCGACCACCGCCACATCGTAGCCTTTGAGGTAGTGGAGGTAGCTTGCCGCCAGCACGGTAAAGGTGGTTTTGCCGACCCCGCCCTTCTGGGTGGAAAAGGCGACATAAAGGGGTGTTCTCTCGTTTTCCATATTACTTGCGTTCATTATTGGTTGATAGGTTTGTTTATTTATTCCATTCAATCCGGCTATATGGCTTTCTTGAAATGTGGAAAGATTGTTTTATTTCAATCTTGTTTCCTTGCTTTCATTATTCCTTGAAACCTTGCAATCCTGCTGTCTTGAAATCTTGTTTTCAGCCAGTCATTCTTGCTTGAAACAGGGCTTTCCATATTGCTTTCAATCTTGAAATCTTATGCAAATAAAAGGAGAAAAAACGTCCGTTTTCAGATGTGTCCCGATTTGTCCTTTGGTGTCCCGTTTTGTCCACCAACCGCCTATTTTACAGCATTATAAATCACCGTTACTTTGCAGTGGAGTAACGAACCGCAGGGGGCGGGAATATGGAAACAGGCTGGAATATGGCAGGGCTTGCCGTTAAACGCAAACCCCAATCCGTCCCGGACGGATTTTTGATTTTCGCCAGAAAATAGCAAGGTGTGTTTCGTGGCACACGAAACCGTTTTCCGTGCCTGAAAACGCCTTGCCCCTTGCGGGGGTAAAAACCACTCCGAAGTCGTGATTTTTTAATTCAAGGAAGTATGGAAACAAGGAAAAACAGCAAGGGCGGTCGCCCCGCCCTCCAAGACCCGGCGAAACATCGCCATGTCCTTTACCTGAACGACCGGGAGAACGCCCACTTCCTCTCGCAGTGGGAGCAGTCGGGCGTTTCGAGCAAGTCCCGTTTCATCGCCGCACGTATCTTCGGCGAGCCGTTCCGGGTGGTGAAAGTGGACAAGTCGGCGGTAGAGTATTGCGCCCGACTGACCAAATTTTATGCACAATTCAGAGCGGTAGCGGTCAATTACAACCAAGTGGTAAAGGCTCTAAATAGTAACTTTTCGGAGAAAAAGGCACTCGCTTTTCTCTATAAGCTGGAGAAAGCGACTACCGAACTGGCTATGTTGAACCGTCAGGTTATCGACCTGACAAACGAGTGCAGGGAACTATGGTTGCCAAAATAAGTACGGGAAGTTCCATGTTCGGCGCACTGGCATACAATCAGGAAAAGGTGGACAACGGGGAAGCAAAGGTGCTTTTCTCCAATAAAATGCTGTTGGACGAGGACGGGCATTCCAGTATCGGCGGGTGTATGCGCAGCTTTGAAATGCAGATGCCCGTCCATTTGTCTACCAAGAAGCCGATATTGCACATTTCCATAAACCCGCACCCGGAAGACGTGCTTTCGGACAGCCAACTTTCCGACATCGCACGGGAGTATATGCGGAAGTTGGGCTATGGCGACCAGCCTTATTTGGTCTATAAACACGAGGACATCGACCGCCACCATATCCACATCGTGGGCTTACGGGTGGACGAAAACGGCAAGCCGCTGAATGACAGGTTCGAGCACCGGAGAAGCAAGCAGATTACCCGTGAACTGGAACAGAAATACAACCTGCATCCGGCGGAGAGAAAGGAGAGTGCCGAACGTCCCGAACTTAAAAAGGTCGATTACGCAGCCGGGGACGTGAAGCACCAGATTGGCAATACCGTGAAAGCGGCTTGTTACGGCTACCGCTTCCAGTCGTTCGGGGAGTACAGGGCATTGCTTGCCACCTGCAACGTGTGCGCCGAGGAAGTCAAGGGGGAAATAAACGGCAGACCCTATCAGGGCATTGTCTATTCCGCCACGGACGATAAGGGCGAAAAGGTGAGCAACCCGGTAAAGGCATCCCGCATCGGCAAGTCGGTGGGCTACGAAGCGGTGCTGTGCAGGATGGAAAAGTCTGGCAAGGCGATTAAGGACGGGAAGCTGAAAGAGCGTACCCGGAAGATTGTCGCCGCAGCCATGCAGACCGCCCGTAACCGACAAAAGTTTGAACAGGAACTGAAACGGCAGGGCATTGACGTGGTGTTCCGGCAGAACGACAGCGGGCGCATCTGTGGCGTTACGTTCATCGACCACGACAGCCGGGTGGTATTGAACGGTTCACGTTTGGGCAAGGAGTTTTCGGCGAACGTGTTCAATGACCTGTATTCGGATGTCCAAACGGGACAGACCGAAAACGTTGCTCCGCAGCGGGGACAAGGGCAGGACTTCACGCAGCAGCCGCATACGGCGGCACGGCTTCCGGTCAGCGGACTGGGCGGGTTGTTCGGCGGATCTTCCATAGGAGAAGAACCGCCGCAGGACACCGCCGGGCAAAAGAGAAAGAAGAAAAAGAAGCGCACAAGACGCATCGAATAACTTAAAAACATACGACTATGCAACAGGAAGATGATTTGAGGGGGCTTGCAAGGGTCATGGACTTTATGCGGGCAATCAGTATTTTATTCGTGGGAATAAACGTGTACTGGTTCTGTTACTCCAGTCTGAAAGGATGGGGAGTAACCTTTGAGGTGATTGACAAGATTTTGTGGAACTTCCAGCGTACCACCGGGCTGTTCTCGTCCATGCTGTGGACGAAACTTTTTGCAGTGGTGTTTCTCGCCCTGTCGTGCATCGGGACAAAGGGGGTGAAGAACGAGAAGATAACTTGGACGAAGATACATTGCTGCCTTGCGGTGGGTTTCGTCCTGTTTTTCCTGAACTGGTGGCTGCTGGAACTGCCCTTGCCGCATACGGCGGACACGGCATTTTACATCGCCACGCTGTCTGCGGGCTATATATGCCTGCTCATGGCGGGTACATGGATGTCCCGCCTGTTGAAGAACAACCTTATGGATGATGTCTTTAACACCGAGAACGAGAGTTTCCAGCAGGAAACCCGGCTTATCGAGAACGAGTATTCGATAAACCTGCCCACCCGTTTCTATTATAAGAAGAAATGGAACAACGGCTGGATAAATGTGGTGAACCCGTTCCGTGCCAGCCTTGTGCTGGGCACGCCTGGAAGCGGAAAGTCATACGCAGTGGTAAACAATTACATAAAACAGCAAATCGAGAAGGGTTTTGCACTCTATTGTTATGATTATAAGTTTCCCGACCTGTCGGAAATAGCATATAATCATTTGCTCACGCATTTGGACGGCTATAAAGTCAAGCCCAAGTTTTACATTATCAATTTTGACGACCCACGCAGGAGCCACCGATGTAACCCGATAAACGCCAGCTTCATGTCGGACATAGCGGACGCTTACGAAGCCAGCTATACGATTATGCTCAACCTCAATCGCAGTTGGATAACCAAGCAGGGCGACTTCTTCGTGGAAAGCCCGATTATCCTTTTGGCGGCTATCATTTGGTACTTGCGCATCTATCAGGGCGGCAGGTATTGCACGTTTCCCCATGCCATTGAACTGTTGAACAAGAAATACGCCGATGTGTTCACGATTTTGCGCAGCTATCCGGAACTGGAAAATTATCTTTCCCCGTTCGTGGACGCTTGGGAATCAGATGCCCAAGAGCAGTTGCAGGGGCAGATAGCGAGTGCCAAAATACCGCTTTCACGTATGATAAGCCCGGCACTTTACTGGGTAATGACGGGTGATGATTTCTCGCTGGATATAAACAACCCGAAAGAGCCTAAAATACTGGTTGTCGGCAACAATCCCGACCGCCAGAACATCTATTCGGCGGCACTGGGATTGTATAACAGTAGAATAGTGAAGCTGATAAACAAGAAAGGTCAGCTTAAAAGTTCGGTGATTATAGACGAGTTGCCCACTATCTACTTCCGTGGTCTTGACAACCTGATTGCGACCGCCCGAAGCAACAAGGTGGCGGTTCTGCTGGGCTTTCAGGATTACAGCCAGCTTACCCGTGACTACGGGGACAAGGAAAGCCGTGTGATACAAAATACGGTAGGCAACGTGTTCAGCGGTCAGGTGGTCGGTGAAACGGCAAAAATCCTGTCGGAGCGTTTTGGGAAGGTGTTGCAGAAACGGCAGAGCATGACAATCAACCAGCGGGAGAAGTCCACCTCGATAAGCACCCAGATGGACAGCCTGATACCTGCCAGCAAAATATCCAACCTCACGCAAGGCATGTTCGTGGGGGCGGTGGCGGACAACTTCGATGAACGGATAGAACAGAAGATTTTCCACTGTGAAATCGTGGTGGACAACGAGAAGGTGAAACGGGAAACTGCCCGTTACGTGAAGCTGCCGCAGATTATCGACTTCACCGACAAGGACGGCAACGACCGGATGCAGGAGGAAATACAAGCCAACTATGACCGCATCCGTCAGGAAGTCCGGCAGATTGTCGAGGACGAGTTAATCCGTATCAAGAATGACCCGGAGCTGTGCCATTTGATTAAGGAGGAAGAATAATTGATATTCTTTCATGACACAGAGAATTTTACTAATTACATACTCCTATAATGATTGATTTTTTGGAAATATAAAGTAAATTGACTTTATTATAAACTCAAATAGTTTACAAATAATTCAAATAAGTAGGTTTAATTTACCAATGATCCAAATAGTTTATTGAGAAATACTTTATAGCAATAATTTAAATAAAGGGGAATTATCTTTCAGGGAACTTATACAATTAATTTCATTACCGGAATAAATTTTATAAATTGCACTCAATAAAGGGAGGTTTAATCCTCCCTTATATTTTCAGATAATAGCAATTTTCAACTTGCACTTTTTGATATCAATTATTAGATTCCAAATTATTTCGTTTTTTATTATTGATTAACATTTTCATCACTTTACTTTTATCTAAATATTTGTTACTTTTTTTAGATTGGTGTATGCGAATGTACATATCAGATAAAGCATTAAGCAGTATTTTATCAAGTCCATTATCATTAGAAGTGTAATAATAACTTGATATTTTAAAAAAACAAGCGTCTGCAATATATGCCTTATTGAAATAGGAAATAAATCTATTTAAAGCTTCAGTATATTTTTCTCCTTTGAGGTCAATATAAAGAAATGTTGATAAGAATATTTCCATTTCTGAAATATTATCGTTTTGATAATCCTCATCTAATTTTTCTTTTATCACTTCTGTTAATTTATAAGTTCCCATATGTTCACTTATAAGTGTTTGGTGAAGAACAGGAAGTATACGTAAACAGAATTTTAAATCTTCTATTCTTTGTTGTGAGTAATGAGAAGAATGCTTAATCATTTCTTCACATATTAATTTAAATAGAATCATATAAGAAATAGAATTGCGCAAAATGGTTGTATAATATAATTTTTTTATGCCTTCTTCTTTTATTTCTTCGGAATTCTTTAGAACGTCCATAGATAGAAGTAATAATTTTGCGTAATCATTAAATTTGTTCGAATCTTTTTTCTCTATAACTCCCTGATTTACAGAAGCCTGTTTGCTATTTAATTTTGCATCACTTTCTGCTTCTTTTTCTATTTCTGTTTGTTTGTCAGGTAAAACTTGCATAAGATCATTTACACTAAGATTTTCTATTAAGCTTTTATCAACATTAAAAAAGTCATCTACTGATCTTATTTTCTGGAAAACAATGTCGTTAATATCTATATAATCATATTCAAGAGTATCAACAATCATTTTTAATATTTCTTTCTCATTTCTATGAATCCCAGTATAATAAATAATTTCATTGCTGAATTTTGTAAATCTTTCTGGAGATAATACGTATTTTTTAAAATCATCATTTTGTTCCATGAAAACAAAAAGATAATATTCAAAAAAACATGAAAAACGAAAGGTTATTCTACTTTTATCATCTTCTGTGAGAATACCAAGATTTAAGAAATTGTTCATTTCTTTCCTTGCGCTATAAAATTTAAATTTTAATTCAGCCATATGATTCTCTATGATTTCCAAAACCTTAGATGATGGTAAAGAGTAATTTTGATTTCCAGCATCAAGCATTTCTTTAGCTAATATTCCCAAAAGACTACTTTTGTTGACAAAATCAAATTGCTCTCGTGGCGCGCCCTTAGTTTCGTTACTTTGTAACAAGGATTCTAAAAACTGCTTTATTAAAATAAAC
>OJQQ01000299.1_pt1 | contig 17773 bp, 9 predicted proteins | sample 1599021 | NCBI WGS metagenome assembly OJQQ01 (sample SAMN03922521, study PRJEB24848) | human gut metagenome | isolation source: stool sample | host: Homo sapiens | place: Germany | collected 2010-02
GCGCAACGCGCATCCGACGCACAGGAAGCTGGCCGCGTGGTGCAAGTGCAGCGTGGGCACGGTCAAACGCCATTTGTCATGGCTGGAAGGGGGACGTGTGGTGATGGAGCAGCGGTTCCGTCTGCGTGACGGTTCGCCGGTCGTGCCGCGCTGGCGCCGTTGACGATATAGGCGTCCTTCGTGGGTGTCGGCGTCGGCGATCATGTGCTTTTTCCGTTCAGGGAGGTTTCGTATGGCTGATGCTCCTGCCGGGGTCCGTGCCGGCAAGGCCGGGGGTCCGCATGGGTTGCGGGTCCTGTCCCCGGCCGATCCGGGGTATGTGGAGTGGTGCCGGTCCGGCATGCCCCAGAGGATCCGTCTGCTCAAGCTCGCCGCCGAGAAACGCCGCCGGATCGAGCAGGGGGTGATCTGTCCGAAATGCCATAGGCGCCGGGTCCGTGCCGGCGACACGTTGTGCGCCCAGTGCCGTCACTTGGAGGATCTGCCCCGCTGCCGGGAATGCGGGAGGCGGACGAGCCGTCCCGTGGACGGGTTGTGCGCCCGATGCCTGAAACTGGTCCGGGAACAGGCCAGGCCGATGTGCCCGAAATGCGGCAGGTGCCGGTGCCTCGAGGGCGAGGACATGTGCGGCAGGTGCCGGGCGCACCGTGTGTTGCCATCCTGTTCTCGTTGCGGCGCGCCGCGGCGGAAGGGCTCGCCGGACGGGTTGTGCGGCCGATGCCGGCAGCTCCTTTCGGGGAAGGCGAGGACATGAACCCGATGGACGTGGCCTTGGAGGCCCTGTACTTGCTGGGTGTGGTGCTGTGCTGCGCGCTCCTGTCACGTGAGGAGGGCTCGCGCGAGGGTCTGGGTTCGCGTCGCGCCTGTCTGTTCATGCTGGCGTTGGCGGTGGAGGCGATGCAGGCGGGGTTGGGTTCGCTCGCGTTCCGGGAGCCGTGGGGCGCGCCGTTCGCGCCCTGGCAGGCGTTCGACCTGGCGGGCGCGGTACTGGCGGACCTGTTCCTCGCATGGGCCCTGCTGCGCGGCGACGGCGGGGCTCCCGGCCCGGACTACCGGTGACGCGTACCGCCGGTCATTCCTCCCGTTCGTGTTCGTGTTCCACCTCGAAGCGGATCTTGAGCCGCGTACGGCCGCGCCGGGCATGGCGCGCGATTCGGCTTTGTCTGCCCTTTCCACCCTCCCGGACGTTGTGGCGTGCGTGGCGTCCCCGCGCACGGACGCGGGCAAGAAGATTTCTTGCGGCCGCCATGACGCGCAGGAGCGACAGCGCCACAAGGCAGCCGATGGTGAGCAGCGCCACCAGATCGTGGTTCCGGGCGGCGGGCAGGTTCAGGATGATTTCGAGGATGTCGAGCATGGCCTCGACCAAGTTTCTGATGTATTCCATGTGCCGTGGTATGCGTTCGCTGGCCATGTTTATGCTCGCAGCCGATTCTGGTAGACCTTCAATCTGCGTACGATGCCCGGTGTCGACAATGCCTACACGGAATTGGCCCTGTCGTTGGTCGGCGACTGGCTCACCCATGTCTCCGAGAAGGCGGCGTGTTTCCGTCTTTGCCGAACCGACGATATCCAGACCGTATGAGTCTGGCTTGGTGACCCCCGATATGCGTGTTTCCGGGTGCAACCATTACGGGTATCATGCCGGGAAACGGCTTGTCATTGGGAATGCATGGGGATATGTTTAATCGGGTACCCCGATATATGTAGGGTGGGTCATAGGAGGATGGCATGAGAGAGAACACACTGAGGAACGCTCCTCTCGACGGGCTGAGCATCACGCTGACCTGGTCCATACCGGAAAACCCGCCCTCACAGGGTCCGGAGGATTTCTTCTCGAATTATCAGCTTCGTTTCAAGGATTCCCAGCCCGATAGTTCGATTATCTGCATCGTCAAGAACGACGGCTGGTCCACAGGCGATTACCCATACAGCTACCAGCTGCAGAACGAACGGGAAGGCATCAGCTTCGACCTGGACGTCGACCGGTTCCGCATCGACATGACAAAGCCGGATAACTATTCCAACTGGGATTCCTTCGCTCCCGTCATCGAATCGGGCATAGACATACTTCTACAGGCATTGAATAAGACCGTGGGTGCCACGTGCTTCGATTCGGTTTCCATCCGGTATGACGACTGGTTCCCGACGGAAATCACAGGAAGGGATTCCTCCCATTTCATCAGGGACGTTCTTGGTTTTTCCATCGCCCTTCCCGACCGGATTGACGAAGGATTCCCTTCCAAAGGTGATGAATCGGTCCAGGCATACGTCAATCGGCATCTCGCCGGCTGCGGATTGGACGCGACCATCAAGGTGGCGGACATGACACGCATCGCCGGACGCCCCGCGGATCCCAGTCGTGCAGGCGTGGCCCTGATGATGCAGATCTCGAATCGCTCGTCCATCGACACGGACCTGCGTTCCGTGATGGATTCCCTGTCGGAGGAACATGACATCGCGCATAGAATGTTCTTCACCCTCATCGAGCCGATAAGGGACACGTTCGGCGTTGGGGAGGACCAATGAAAACAGCCGAACTCTTGGAGACGCTTCGGACGAGGCAGCCCCTGTCCTGGAGACAGGTGAGGGACCGTCTGTCGCTCTCGCTTCCCCGCCAATCGCGACTCGATCTGGCATCAGACGACAGATACCCGCAGGAATCGGACTACGGAGGCGGGTCGGCCATCGTGGATTTCCTGGACATGAAAGATGGCTGGGCCGGCCCCGGCACGTTCGCGCCCTCCCGGATGATCATTCGGAACGCGCGCGCCTTCCTGTCCCGGGTCTCCGCTGTCAGCCGTATCGTGCCATGCGTTTCCCCTTCCCCGAGAGGAACCATCAACATCACCTATTATCTGGATGAGGACAGGGACATATCCGTCGAGGTGGGCGACGACGAGCTGGCTTCGTCCACGAACCTTGACCGTGATGACCTGTTCCTTGTCTGGAACCGGGATGATGCCATCCCACGGCAGCTTCTGGAGGCTTTGGCCCAGGGACGCCCTTTGACCCGTTCCTGGAATTCCCCGTCCCGTGGATGGTCCGTCAGATGACGTCCGCGGAGGATTATCCGGATCATGTGGACGATGCGGAGCAATTACTTCGGGCCGTTCTGACCAGGCATCACATCGAACGTATCCCATTGCCGGACGGTACGTTACGACTCAGAATCTCCCGGGATTTCTTCCTGCCATTCAGATCCGATGAAATCGGACTATCCGCGTTCAGGGAGCTGGCCGGCAAGGATACGATTCGCAGGCATGCGGATTCCATGTTCAGCTATTGCGGATTCGGTCGCACCCAGTGCGCGGATATGCGAGAGACCGATGCGGAGGTTGAAGCCGCCCCCATTCCAAAGGCTCCGGAGCACGCGAACATCGATCTCAGCGGGCTGCTGACCGAAGAGGATATTCGCTTATATCAGGCGGCCTCCGAGGCCACGCCTCATGGAAAGATCCGTCCGGTCAATCCTCATGCATGCCGCAAGGTCTATGCCGTGCTGGATCTGTTGAGGGAACGATTCACCGTGGAATGGGATCCGGAATCCAAAGGTTATCGCAAGGCCATCCGTCGGCCCCGATGATTCCTCACGCCGCCGGCATGGACGGGATCCAGCGTACGCCGCCCTTCTGTGGCTCCTGGTTGCCGTGGCTTGCGTGTACTGGCATTTCGGGAAGGGGAGCGCCAGCCGTCCGGCTTCCCCTTCCGCTCCCCCGATATCGGCGGATTGTCGGGTGGATGGCATGCCGGCCGGCGGGATCGCCGGCCGTGGCATAGGATGTGTTCATGCGGACCGTTCCCCTCTCCCGGAAGGGGGTGCCGGCGGCTGGTCCGATGATAGGAAAGGAACGAGGATGAGCGAAGAGGACAAGGTGCCGTCCCCGGACGGCGTGGGCGTGGTGCCCGAACCCGAGCCCGAAACGGTTCGCAGGCGTCCGAAGTGGCTGGCACCCGTGGCGGCGGGTTGCGTGCTGGTGCTGCTCGCCGTGGGCGGTGTGGCCGGCTGCCGTGTGTGGTCGGCGCGCGAACTGGCCGAGGCGAGGGAGGCTTGCGCCGTGGCGGCGGACGGGGTGCGTGGCGCGGCGAACGACTACAATGCGGTCGTCAACGGGAAGGCCGCCGACGCCTCGGCGGTCACCGTCGACCAGGTGAAGGACGCGAGGACCGTGGACGCGCTGGCCAAGGCGTTGAAGACCACGGTGCCCGAGTATGAGGGGTGCTTGGCCGGTTCCAAGGCCGGTTTGGACGAGGCGACGTCGAAGCTCGACAGGCAGGCCGCCTGGTACAAGACCCATGCCGCATCGCTCGGGAAGGCCGTCAAGGCGGTGGAATCCTCGAGGCTCGACAGGACGGTCGAGGACGCGGAGAAGCTGCTCGCCGATTCGAAGGGCAGGGTCGCCGACGAGAAGACCCGTAGCATGTTGGAGCAGGCCATCAAGGACAGGGACGCGGACGCGATCGGCGAGGCCGTGAACGCGGTGGACGGGTCGGTCAAGGCCAAGGCGAAGGCCGACGCCGACGCGAAGGCCAGAAGGGAGGCCGAGGAGAAGGCCCAGGCCGAACAGGAGGCCCAGGCGGCCGCGGCCCAAACGCAGGCGCAGCAGCAGGCCCAGTCCTATGGCGGCGGCTACTCGTACGGCGGCGGCACCGGCTACACCGGTGGAGGCTACACCGGCGGCGGCTACACCGGTGGCGGCTACACGGGAGGAGGCACGTACACGCCGCCCGCGACCGGAGGCGGCAACGGTGGGGGTTCCGCCTCCAGCGGACCAATCAGCGGAGGACACGGATGTACTACTGATTGTCCTCCACCATCAAGCGACGGTCTGATTCATCATTAACGACTATCAATAAAGTCCATAAGGGTCTTGCTCGAATTTCGGGCAAGACCCTTTTTATTTCCAAGTTCTCTTTTCCCTGTGTTTTTCCTGTGATATCGGTGTGGTTTCCCGGGGTACGCGGGTGGGGGTCGTGGAGTCCGGCCTGTGGGACGGGTTCCGTGAGGGGCGGGAGAGGCCCGTCCTGTTGATCAACACAGGGAGGAGACCCTTATGGGTTTTCGTCATGATAGGGCGTCGGCCGGGCGGAGTCATGAACCGCTCGCGCGTGGCGCGCATGGGGCGGGGCCGGCACGCACGGTGCTTGCCGGCCTGGTGGCCGTGGCCACGCTGGCCACGGGCGGCCTGGTGGCGTCGACCGCGTATGCGGGCGGCGCGGGAGACAACCGTCCGGGCGGCGCGACCGGCGGCCTTCCCGCGGGCATGTTCTGGCAGTACAAGGACGACGCGTCCGGCAGCTTCGGTCCGGCCGCGAACGCGGACGGCTCGCCGCGCATCGCGTCGGTGGAGGCCGCGTACAAGCGTGCCGGCGTGAGTGTGGTGAACGACGGCGTGTACGACGGGCCGGCGGCGATCCGCGATACGTTGCGGGGCGCGCTGTCGAAGTGCGTGGCCGGGTTCCGTCAGCGTCATCCGGGCGAGGGCGACGGCGACTGCCGCGTCGTGGGCGTGGGCTCGGTCGCCGGCCAGCAGGGCGGCAGATGGGTGTACAACGGGTCCGGCGGCTATTCGGCGTCCGAATGGTACTCGTCCTGGGACTCGCAGATCAAACCGTATACATATAACTATGCCGGCACACAAAGCTACCGTACCTCAGATGGCTTTGATGATGATCCGTCGAACAGCGTGGACAAGATCGCGTATGACAACATCGCGCGGGCCGACGCGACGCCGAACCTGATCATCATCGTGCTGGACAAGTACCAGCCGAAGCCGCCGGAGACGCCTCCGGCCCCGCCGACGAAGAAGGTGGAGCAGGGCACGAGCGCTGATGGCATGTCGAACGAGACGGTGATCTCGACGGGCACTGGCGTGGGCGGCAAGAGGATGGTCGTCCAGGATGCGATCGATCCGAACGGCATGGCGTACAAGGTCACGGGCCAGAAGGTCACGGACACGACCACCGGCCAGGACGTGTCCGCGAAGTTCACGTTCAACACGGCGGACGGGCAGCCGGCCCCGAACGATGTGGCCACGGCCACGTGGAAGGGCGGCGACCTGCCGGAAAGGCACACATTCGAATACCGTCTGACCATCACGGTCTCGCTGCCTTCCACGTCGAAGGTCACGGACACGCCGTCCGTCACGTGGAACGACAAGGGCACGGGCAAGGCCGACGGCCACGGGTTCCCGACCTGGCGGCCGAACCCGGACAAGAGCTGGATCCTGTACCGTGACGGCAAGTGGCAAGCCGTGGTCGATCCGGGCGAGACGAACAAGACCGGCGCGGACGACATGAAGTTCCTCGACGGGGACACGGTCGGCTCCGCGGTGAACGGCACCGTGGACCCCGGTCTGAAGGAGGCTCCCGCCAAGCTGGAGCTGACCGACGACTGGGCCGCCGCCGACTATCTGGTCGACCCGCAGGACGCGTCGAAGATCCGCGTGTTCGCGGCCGAGGCCGAGCCCGACCGCACCGACACGGTCGACGGCGCCACGGTGAAGCACTACACGCAGACCAGCGTCGCGGACATCGCGAACAAGGGCACCGACGTGACCGACATGTTCGACATCAAGGTCGAGGGCACCGTGGCGACCGCCACCGCGAAACCGGACTATTTGAAGACCCTGAAGGGCATGAGGAAGGGCCTGCAGCTGACCCTGCTCGTCCCGTTCACCGTGAACTTCGCGGACGGCAAGGGCGCGGCCCGGGTGCGCGAGGACTTCGGCAGGAAGCCGGGCGACGAGGTCACGTTCTGCACCTCGCCGGACGGCAAGGAGCTGACCAACAAGGGCAGCCAGACCGTGAACGGGCAGACCGAGCCGACCAACAAGCCGAAGATCTGCGGCTACGTGCCTCCGGTGAAGAAGGACGTGATCGCGGAATCCTCGCAGGGCGGCGGCCAGGAGAGCGTGGACGGCAAGGTCGTCCACCCGGGCCAGAAGGTCGAGTACCAGCTGACCACCGAGCCGAAGCTGCCCGCCGACCTGGCCACCATGGTCACGAGCGTGGCGTTCACGGACTCCTATGACGAGAACCTCGTGCCGGACAAGCAGACCGTCGAGATGATGGACCTGAACACCGGCAAGGTCGTGCCGAAGTCGAAGTACGCGACCAGGTGGGATGAAGGCAGGCACCTGTTCCAGCTGACCGTGAAGGACCAGTCGCTGATCGGCCAGTGGCGCGCCTCCTCCAGCCCGCGCGTCCAGATCCGCTTCGAGGGCACCGTCAGGGAGGATGCCCCCGCCGGCCACAAGATCGGCAACAAGTGGGTGCTGACCCTGAACAACAGCCTGACCCCGTCGAACGAGGTGTTCAACCTGCCGCCCGTCTTCAATCCCTCGAAGAAGGACACCCAGTCCAAGGAGCAGGGCGACCCGACCGTCTCGATCGACGGCAAGACGATGCTGCTGGGCGACACCGGCCACTACACGATCGACCTCGACGCCACGCAGAAGGACCAGGCCTACAAGGTATGGCGATTGGGCCTGACGGATGATTTCGATGACGAGTACGTGAGCATCGACCCGTCGAGGATCGAGATCACGGGCGACGACGGCAAGGACTACACCAACGCGTTCAACATCCAGGTGAGGGACGGCGTCGCCTACGCGTACGCGAAGACCGTGGACACCGAGATCCCCGCGACCGGCGAGACCGTGAAGGGCGACCCGCAGCCGACCGATCTGAAGGCCTACGCCGGGAAGTCCGACAAGGACCACGACCCGTTGAAGGACCCGGCCATCGACCAGTCGCTGCTCGGCCAGCACTACGCGGTCACCCTGCCCTACACGGTGGTCAAGGTCACCGACGGCTACGTGGTGAAGAACACCGCGGTCCAGATCGTCAACAACGTGAGGAAGAAGACCAACACCGTCACCAACCCGTTGAAGCCGATCAACCCGAAGAAGGACGTGACCGTGAAGGTCGGCGGCCACAGCGTCGACGGCAGGAGCGTCTACCTGGACTCCACGTTCCTCTACCAGCTCGACAGCTCGATCCTGCCCGCGGACCGCGCCTACCAGAAGATCGCGAACTGGGGCATCACCGACCAGCTCGACCCGGCGTACGACAAGGCGACCGGCCAGTGGGCCGTGTACGCGGCCCGCGACCTGTACCGGGGCGGCGAGGCCATCGCCAAGAAGGGCGAGAGGATCGCCGGCAGCGGCTTCGACAGCTCGAAGCTCGGCGGCGACATGTTCACCGCGAACATCGACCCCTCCACCGGCCTCGTGGACATCCAGGCCACCCAGGCGTACCTGGACCTCGTGTCCGCGGACGACGCGCACGAGCAGGGCTGGCGCGCCTACGTGCAGGTCACGCGAGTGAAGGTCACCGACCGCCACGAGAACGTGTTCACCGAGCACGTGAACGGCAAGGACCTGACCAGCAACATCGTGTGGACCCGCACCCCTGACCTGACCCCGGGCATCAAGCTCGAGAAGTGGGACAGGAGGAGCGGATGGCCGAAGGGCGACCGCGACGACTCCAAGGACGCGCTCGACGGCGCGAAGGACGGCGACGTGATCGTGTTCACGATCACCAACACAAGCAAGGACGAGGACGGGCACGGCGCATGGTTCAAGGCCAGCGACCTGAAGCTCGAGGACCACACCATCGTCGGCGACGGCGAGGTGAAGGACCTCAAGTACCCGGACAACTGGTCCACGCTGGTCCTCAAGCCCGGCGACTCCGTGGAGGTGACCGGCACGCTCACCGGATTCACCAAGGACAGGCACACCGACCGCGCCAAGGTCACCGGCACCCCGTTGGTCGAATGCCCCGTGGTGGACAAGGACCCGTTCGGCGACGCCTCCGGCAAGCCGTCCACAGGCGGCGAGGCCGGCGACGGTCCCAGGCAGGTGACCGTCGGCGATCGCACGCTGTGCGAGGACACGCCAGTCGAGTCCAACACCGACGACTGGAACGGCCGCCGGTCGCTGCTGGGCGAGACCGGTTCCGCGATCCTGCCCGTCGGCGTGGGCGCGCTGCTCATGGCCGGCATCGGCGCCGCCGTCGTGATGGTCCGCCGCCGCAAGTCGGCGCATGACGACACGGACGCGGCCCTCATGCCGCGCCACGCCGCCTGACCCGACGGGGCCCGTCCCATGCGCGTCGCCGCGTGGAAGGGCCCCTTCCCGGGGCCGGCATCCCGACCGGGACGCCGGCCCCTCATCCATGCAACGACATCGATCACTCCCCTCCCTGTCGGGGAGGGGGCGGGCGCGGCATGCGGCCGCGCCCATAGGAGAAGGACACGATATGAGGAACATCATCCGCATCGGCGCCGGCACGGACCGCCGGAACCGGTTCGTCGCGATCGCGTTGGGCGTCGCCCTGGCGGCCGGGCCGGCCGTCGCGCTGCCCGCGGCGGCGCTGGCCGCGCCGGCCACGGACGCCGCGGCCGCGAGCACGACGGCCGGCGCGACCATCACACTGCAGGGCGCAGACGGAGCAAGCCTGGCCGGCCACACGTTCGACGTGTACCGGATCGGCACGTACACGGACCAGATCCTGAACGGCACGCGGATCAGCAGCCTCGGCGTGCGCGGCGACACGGCATCCAACGCGTGGGCGGCCGACGCGATCGGCATCGCCAACGCTTACGATCCAAGCACGGCCGACGACATCGCCAAGGTGTACGGCTATGATGACGCGGGCAACATCGCCAACATCAAGATGGACTCCCAGGCCAGGCAGTTGCGCAACATCAGCAAGGCCCTGGCCCAGTCCTCGAGGCGGCCGGCCGCCATCCAGGGCGGCGCGAACCTGACGACCACCCAGTCCACGCTGACGATCAACGTGCCGGCCGAGGGCCTCTACTACATCACGGATTCGGAGGGCAACCCGATTATGATCGGCACGAAATCCGGCAACGCGAACATCATGAAGAACGACGCGAAGGACCCGCAGTGGCGGACCCTCGGCACTGCGGTCGTCAAGTCGAAGAGCGTGAGGGGCGACAAGAAGGTCCAGGTGTCGCGCGACGGCACCACGGTAGGCAAGGACGGCACCGCCTCCGATCCGGTCGGCGTGACCGTCGGCGACACCGTCACCAACACGGTCGAGGTGACCGTGCCGAACAAGCAGGCCGCCTCCGCCGTCAAGTTCAAGCTCATCGACCAGCCGAAGGGCCAGACGTACGTGAAGGGCTCGCTGAGCGTCCGGTTGAAGAACGCGCCGCAGACCGACATCACGGCCGACGCGATCGTCTACGACGGGACCACGCAGAACAACGCGAAAAGCATCCCCGGCGACCCGACCCTGAAGACCGCGGACAACAAGCCCGCAGACCCGGATCTCGCGATTCCGGCCGGCGGCTGGGGCATCGACGGCAGGAACCTTCTCGACAAATACTCCAACAGGACGATCGTCATCACCTACCGTATAACCGTCGACAAGGCCAGCGTCACCGATCCGGCGAACAACACCGTCCACACGTACGGCACGTTCACCGACGGCATCCGGTTCACCACGATCACCGACCAGGACAAGGTCGACATCAAGGCCTACGACTTCACGTTGAAGAAGGTGGACGCGGGCAACGTGAACACGCTGCTCGACGGCGCCCGGTTCCAGATCCAGCGCAACGGCAAATGGATGAAGCTCGACCAGAACACCGGCAAATGGTCGGACGCGGCCGACCAGGATTCCGCCAGCGTGTTCATCACCGGCGACTCAAACCATGACGGGACGGTCGACAACAGGGACGACGCGAGCCAGAGGGGCCTCATCCGGTTCAAGGGGCTCGGCTACGGCACGTACACGGTCACCGAAACCCGGGAGCCGGCCGGCTACGCCAGCTACGCGAAACCGACGTTCACCGTCACCATCGACGACGCGGGCACCAGCATCCAGTACAGGGGCACCGGCACCGTGCCGAACCTGACCAGCAGGCTGGACAACAACACCGTCCAGGTCAAGAACGTCGCGAATCTGACCCAACTGCCGCAGACCGGCGGCGTGCTCGCGTTCGCGTTCTGGCTGGCCTGCGCCATGCCCCTGTTCGCGATCGGCGGCACCATGGCCGTGCGCGGCGCGCGCAACCGCCGCGACGCGCTGATGCTCACGCACGACGGAGACACCCCGGCCGTCTGACATACGGGGGCGCGGAACAATCCGGATCATGCCGTGTCCCGCGCCCCTCCCCCTTCGTTTTCATTCATGGTTCTTTTGGCTCGCCGCAAGGGGTTCGTGCGGGTCCTGGCCCATCCGTCACGGACAGTCAAGGGGCGGGAAAGGAAAAACACACATGCACGCATGGTTGAAACGGGCGGTCGCGGGACTGTTGTCCGCGGGCACCCTCCTGGGCGGCGGGCTCCTGACGGCGGGCACCGCGAACGCGGACGAGATCCGCATGCCCGACATCGGCAAGACCATCACGAGCCTGACGGCATCGGCCGCCACGACGTATCCAAGGGAGCTCGTCAACGGCGGATTCGACTACCTGCCCGACGGCGGATGGAAGACCGTTGACGCGCCAAGCTACATGACGAACGCATACACAAGCGTCGACCCGAACAACGGCCAGTACATGAGGAACGCGAAACACTCCGACGCCGATCTCGCCTCCTGGGTGGACTGGCCCGGTTTCGACCAGTCCAAATTTGCATGGAAGACCGACCAGAAAGGCGGCCACGACCAAGGCGGATTGAAGGACCGCGCGGAAGCGGTCGAACTCCAACAGGACAGCATGGACGGCAACACCTACGCGGAAATGGTCGCCTCCGAACCCGGACGCACCATCTACCAGAACCTCGCCACCATCCCCGGCACACTGTACAAGATCCGGTTGAAGCACACCAGCCTGTGCAAGGACAACGTCGACCAGATGCAGGTCGTCATCAACGGCACACCCATCGAGATGACCCGAGTGGCCGCGAACGGCAAGGCCGGCGACAAGGTCGGCGAGAAGTCCAAGACCATCGGCACGAGGGTCACGAACGAGAACCGCTGGCATCATTCCGACCAGTGGGAGACCTATGAGGGCTACTACGTCATCCCGGACGGGCAGACCACTACCCGGTTCGGTTTCAAGGCCGTCAACTATCTCGACCCCACCAAGGGCAATCTTCTGGATGATGTGACCTTCGCCCGCGCCTACAAGCTGTCCTACGACAAGAACGCGTCGGATGCGACCGGCAAGGTCCCGTCCGACGAGACCGCCGACACCGTCAGGCAGACCAAGGCCAGGACCACGGGAACCGTGAAGACAGTCGCGGACGAGAACGTCCGGTACGGTTCCCTCGCTAATGGCGATTTCTCCTACCCCTCGTTCTCCGACATTCAGGAGAACGAGCAGGGAACCTATGCCGATCTGCGCACGTTCCTCAAATCGGATGACGGCACGCTTTGGTACAACATGTCCGTCACCGATCTTTCCAAGTACGGAAAGATCGGGCAGATCCCCGGTTTCGACTCTTCCAAGTTCGCATGGTCCAGTACCGAGAACGGTTCAAGGGTCGAATTGCAGCAGGATCGCAACACCAAGAACACGTATGCGGAGATCGTCGCCCAACAGGACAACACCAGCATCTACCAGAACGTGTCCACCGGCAACGGCGGAGTACTGTACAAGATCCGGCTCAAGCACGCCAGCCGCCAATCCTCCCATGCCGACAAGATGCAGGTCCTCGTGGGCTCCGACACGGCCCACGCGACGCCTGTGGAGATGACCCGCGTCACCTCTAACGGCCATGGCGACAAGGTGGGCGGGAAGTCCACGATCATCACCACAAAGGTATCCAACACCGATCCCCGAGACCATGGCAGCCAGTGGGAGACGTACGAAGGCTATTACCAGATGCCCGAAGGACAGAAGAACACGGTATTCATGTTCAAGAGCCTCGAAGGGTTCAAAGATGATGAGACCCGGCCCGGCAACAACGTCGGCAATCTCGTGGACGACATCGAATTCTCCCGTTCCTACAAGTTGACCTACGACAAGAACGCATCCGACGCGACCGGCAAGGTCCCGTCGAATCAGCGCGGCAAGGAGAACGCCGTCGAGCCCGCCGAATCGAAGACTACCGGAAACGTGAAGACGGTGGCGGATAATACGTCGAATCTGCCGGACCATCTGGTGAACGGCACGTTCGATTATCGCGGCAACGAGATCATCAACGAGAACCAGAGGGTCTACGGCGACACAACCGACCTCGCCATAATCAACGCGAAGACCGGCGTCATCGGCAACCCGCTGCACAGCAAGCTCGACAACTGGGATTCCGGCAAGTTCGGCTGGAGATCCAACGACGCCACCGCCGGCGTCGACACCGTCGAGGTGCAGCGCCGCAACCACACCCCGTATCCGACCAACGCGGGCAACGTGTGGGGCGAGATCGCCGCAGCCAAGCGAGGCAAGTACATCTACCAGGACATCGCCACCACGCCCGGCGTCGTGTACAAGTGGAGCCTCAAGCACGCGTCCCGCAACGCGGACCAGGACGACAGCATGCAGGTCATGATCGGCGAACCCGGCAAGACCGTCGCACAGCAGGCGACCCGCACCACATCCAACGGGTCGGACAAGACCGGCAGCGCCGGCACCACGATCACCACGCACGGCACCGCGCAGGACGGCAGATGGGAGACCTATACCGGCGACTACCTCGCCACCTCGACCACGACCCGCTTCACGTTCAGGAGCGTCAGGGACTCCAACGGCCAGGGCCTCGACTTCACCGCCGAAGGCAACTGCGTCGACGACCTAAGCTTCGACAAGGCGTACAAGCTCTCTTACGACAAGAATTCTTCGGACGCGACCGGCAGCGTGCCATCCAATCAATACGGCAAGGAGAACACCGTACAGCCCGCCAAGTCCAAGACCACGGGCAGTGTCGGACTCGCGGCTGACAAAACCGCTTCCGGCCTGACGGTGCATGATCTGAAGAAGAACGACAAGGGCAAGGTGCCCTCCAATTCGAAGGCGGATTCCACGCAGCCGGCCGCGTTCAAGGCTCCGGACGCCAAGGTGGAGACCATCGCCTCCAGGGCCGCGGGCGACGAGCTGGCCGTGAACGGCGGGTTCGACACCCCGAAGTGGACGATCGCCAAGGAGGGGCAGGGCCTGCCCTGGGTGTATGTGACGCCCAATGCGGGCACGATCCGCTCCTACGCGCAGGCCATGGCCGGACAGACGGGCGTGAAGGCCGGCGGCCTGACCGCCGCCACGTTCGCCTGGCAGGATCTCGATGCCATCGGCAGCAACCAGAACTTCGAACTGCATCGCGAGAAGGACGGGAACACGGCCGCCGACGTGCATGCGGGCCGTACCGTCGCCCAGACCGTGAACACGACGCCCGGCGCCAGCTACACGTTCAGCATCCGCCACTCCGGCCGGTCCAAAGGCAACGCGGGCGGCGTGACCCTGCTCACCGGCCCCGACAAGGATCATCTCACCCCGGTCAAACTGACCCGCACCACGGTCTCCAAGACCGGCCAGAAGTACGGGGACAGGACCGGCGACGTGGGGACCGTCGCCTACACGCACTCCGATTCCATGGACGCCACGGAAGGCAGCCACGAACCGTGGGACCATTCCGACGACTGGGAATCCTACGAGGGCACGGTCATTATCCCAGCCGGACAATCCCGCACGATGATCGCCTACAGGGGCGTCGCCAAGGACGGTACTCTTACTGCCTCCGCCAATGACAGCATCATCGACGACCTGAGCTTCCGCCTCGCCTACAAGCTCAGCTACGACGCGAACGGCGGGGCCAAGAAGAGCACGTCGCAGATCAAGGCCTCCACCGATGGCAAGGTGAAGACCATCGCCGGCAAGACCGACAGTCTGCCGACCGAACTGGTCAACGGCTCGTTCGACTATCCGGCCGGCCTGATCGCCGGTGTCTCCACCAAATACCCGTGGGACGACTGGACCGTCGTCGACCCGATCAACGGCAGATACGCGCGGCACATCGGCATCGATAAGGACCCCTGGGCGCCAATCCCGGGATGGGACGCCTCCAAATTCGCATGGAAGTCGACCCAGACCAAGGGAACCGACTGGCAGCAGATCGCACAGGGAGTCGAACTGCAGAAGGACTCCAAGACCGGCAACCAGTACGCGGAACTCGTCGCGGGACAGGCGGGCACCGCCATCTACCAGGACATCGCCACCATCCCGGGCGTGTCCTACCGCTGGACGTTGAAGCACGCCAGCCTCGACAGGAACCACCTCGACGGGATGAGCGTCATGATCGGCGAACCCGGCAAGGAATCCGCCCAGGACGCGAGGCGAACCACCGTCAACGGCAACGGCGACCAGCCGGGCGACGTCGGCAAGGTCATCTCCACGAAGGTGAGCAACGACGCCGAGTTGAACCATTCCAGCCGTAACCATGACGGGCAGTGGGAGACCTACACCGGCACGTACATCGCCACCGGGACGGTCACCCGCTTCACCTTCAAGTCGGTAAGCTCCAGCAACAACGTCTACGGCAACATCCTCGACGATCTGAGCTTCACCAAGGCCTACAGGCTCGGCTACGACGGGAACGGCGGAACCGGCCAAGTGCCCTCGCGCACCGAGACGGGCAGGACCGAAACCGCCGCATCCGGGACGGATGGCACGGTCAGGCTTGCGGCCGACAAGAGCGCCGGACCGGAATCCGGAACCATCGCGGACGACCGCAGGGTGCTGACCGACACGACCGCCAGACAGGATGACGGGACCAGCCAGCGGACGATCACCCGATCCGACGGCAGCGTGCGCGTGGAGACCATCGCCACGACGGGCGCCGTATCCGGCTGCCAGGTCTATTATCCGGCCGGCACCAGGATCACATTGGCGACCGCGAAGGCCGACTCCGACTGCTGGGATTCCAGCCAGATCGGCAAGACCAACCGCACGTTCTACGGTTGGAGCGCGAACACGGACGCCAACGACAGGGACGTGCCCGTCGGCGACACCATGGACCGGAACACGCTGAACGCGAACGTCAGGACGGAAATCGTCATGCCCGCCAGGGCGAAGACCGTATACGCGTTGTGGGCCATCAACCCCACGCTCTCCTACAACGTGAACGCGCCCGCCGGCAGCAACGCGCCCGGCACGCCCGCATCGCAGACCGTGCCCTACAACACGGCCGCCGCCGACAAATCCGGTTGGGCGGCCGGCGACACGGGCAAGATTCCCGGCTACCGGTTCGACGGCTGGTACACGGCCCCGAACGGCGGAAACAAATACGATTTCAACACGCCGCTCACCGGCAACGTGACCGTGTACGCGCACTGGGTCGGCAACGGGTACACAGTCAGATTCGCCGGCAACGGGGCGACCGGCGGCGGCACCCCGGATCAGGCGTTCCAATACAACATCGGCCAGAACCTGCACCGGAACGGGTTCGTCCGCGACGGATACACGTTCACCGGGTGGAAGCGCGCCGACAACCAGCAGGCGTACGGCGACGGCCAGTGGGTCACGAACCTGACCACGCAGCCGAACGGGATCGTCACCTTGGTCGCCCAATGGTCGGCCAACGAGGCCCACATCCGCTACAATCCGAACCCGCCCGCGGGCAAGACCACGGGAGGCCAGGGCACCCCCAACTGGGATGGCCACACCGGAGACACGCCGACCATCGGCCAGAACGGCTGGACGATCGACGGGTACACGTTCGCCGGCTGGGCCACCAGCCCGGACGGGAGCGGCGCCAGGTACGCGCCGGGAGCCAAGTGGACGGCGAACGGCACGCTCACCCTGTACGCGCAGTGGACGCCCGGCCAGGCCAGCCTCACCTACGACGGCAACGGGGCGACCGGCGGCAAGACCGACCCGCAGACTGGCAAGACCGACGAGAAGATCAACGTGCGCGACAACGGATTCACCCGCGACGGCTACACGTTCGTCACGTGGAACACTCAGGCCGACTGCAAGGGCAATGCAGTGAAACCTAACAGCGAGTGGACGTTGCGTGGTTCCAGCACCCTATATGCCTGCTGGGCCGGTAACGCACAAACCCTCACCTATCACGGCAACGGCGCAACCGGAGGCAACACGGCGGCACAATCCGGCAAGACCGGTGACGAACTGACCACAAACGCCAATGGTTTCACCCGCGACGGATACACGTTCGTTCGTTGGGACACCGCCAAGGACGGTTCCGGCACCGCATACGGCGAAGGCAAGAACGGCGTCAGCCAGTACGTGATGAAGCCAGCAGGCAACGACCTGTACGCCATCTGGAAGGCAAACCCGGCAACCATCCAGTACCGCAACGACTGGCCGAACACCACAGGCAGCACACCCGACACCACCGGCAACACCGGCGACACGGTGACCATCAGCCAGAACAGCTTCGACCGTCCAGGCTACACGTTCACCGGCTGGAGCACCAGCAAACGCGGCGACCCAAGCCTGCAACCGGGCGACAAACACACGCTTGAACCGAGAACCACCACCGTGTGGGCCCAATGGAAGGCCGACCCCGCACACCTGGTGTACAACAGCAACATCGGAACCGTCGGCTCGGAAACCAAGACGGTGGACGGTGTTGTCGACCAGACCGTGAAGACCATCACGAACCCGTTCGACCGTCCTGGTTACACATTCTCCGGCTGGAACACGCAGGCCGACGGCAAGGGCAAGGCATACGCCACGGGAGCCGACTACGTGCTGACGGCCAACGACAAGTCCACGCCGAAGAACACCTCCGTGCTCTACGCGCAGTGGAAAATCAACGGTGCCAGCCTGAAGTTCAACCCGAACGGCGGCATCGGCCATGTCGATGACGTGACCGGCGACGCCTTCTCCACCGTCACCATC
>OJQQ01000302.1_pt1 | contig 17664 bp, 17 predicted proteins | sample 1599021 | NCBI WGS metagenome assembly OJQQ01 (sample SAMN03922521, study PRJEB24848) | human gut metagenome | isolation source: stool sample | host: Homo sapiens | place: Germany | collected 2010-02
AGCCAGATAAGCGCCTGTTTGTCAACAGAAAATTTTTGCTTTTCCACCCGTTTTTTTCATTTTGCCGGCGGGGCACATGAGACTTGCCGGGATCTGTATACAGGAAAGGAGCATCGCATTTGGAAACAAAGGAACATACCCGCCGACGGCGGACACTGCGCTGCTCGCTCTGCGGGCTGGAGATCACAGAGGGAGAGGACTACTGGTACTGCAACGGCAGCAGCGTATGTGGGGCCTGCCTCCCGGTGTTCGCCCGGGCGGAGCTGGCTCCCTTCCGCCAGGTGCGGGGAAGGGAGGCGGCGCCATGACGCTGCTGGAGATGTCCGCCCTCTACGCGGAGAGCGCGGCCGCCCTGCGGCGGCGGATCGGCGAGCTGCGGCAGGCGGCGCGGGAGCTGAAGGACGAGGAGGACCGCCGCCTTCTGCAGCGGCGGATCACAGAGCTGACGCCGCTGCTGCAGGAGACCCGGGAGCTGGCGGCGCTGACGGCCCATTATTACGACAGGAGCTATCACAGACATGAGAGATACACGCTTTGACGCCCGCAGCAGCGAGTGGATCGGGGACATGACCGTCTGGCTGCGGGACCATGCGGAGGATAACAGTGAGCAGCTGGAGCGGCTGCGGCGCGGCCTGCGCCGGGCCCGGGAGCAGGAGCTGACGCCCCGGCAGCGGGAGATGGTGTTCCTCTATTACGACCGGGGACTGAAAATGTCCCAGATTGCTCAAAAGCTGGGGGTGAACCGCTCCACCGTCTCCCGCACGGTGAAGCGGGCTAAACAGCGGCTGTACCGCTGCCTGCGGTACGCCCTGTAATTTTCCCTCTTGAGGTTTTGCGGGATACACCGTATAATCGGTATCAAAGAGGGACCATGGATATCCGCAGAAGGGAGCTGCACTCCCAAGGGAGGTTTTACCCATGCTGTACACTACCCTGCACAACCGAATCCTGCGGCTGGTGCTCGCCGTGCTGGGCGAGCTGATCGCGGCCGCGGCGCTGAATCTCTTCATTGTCCCCCTGAGCCTGTACACCGGCGGCCTGCTGGGCTTCTGCCAACTGGTGCGGACGCTGCTGCAGGACTTCCTGGGCATGAGCTTCGGGGCTTACGACATCGCAGGCGTCCTCTATTTTCTGCTGAACATCCCGCTGCTCATGATCGGGTATCGGAACCTGGGCAGGGGACTGGCGGTGCGGACCATCATCTGTACGGTATCCTACTCTGTTTTTTACAGCATCATTCCCATTCCCACGCAGCCCATTGTGGACGATTATCTGACGGCCTGCCTGCTGGGCGGCATCCTCACCGGGATCGGCAGCGGAATCGTCCTCACCTGCGGCGGCAGCGGCGGCGGACTGGACGTGCTGGGACTCATCATGAGCAAGCGGGACAGTGCTTTTACGGTGGGTAAATTTGCGCTGGGCTTCAATGCCCTGCTTTATACGGCCATCCTGATCCTGTTTGACCCGGAGGTCGCCATTTACTCCGTGATTTACAACTTCGCAAACTCCATGATCCTGGACAGGATGCACCAGCAGAATGTCACCGTTCAAGCCCTGATTTTCACGCGGGAGGACGAGAGCGTCCTGGCGGACTTCATTATCAAACAGCTAGGGCGGAGCGTGACCTACTGGGACGGCGTGGGCGCCTACACCAAGGACGATGTCCGTGTGTTGTGCGTGTGCCTCTCCAAATATGAGATCGAGGAGCTGCTCCACATGGTGCACTCTGTGGACCCCCACGCGTTTTTGACTGTGCAGGAGGGCGTCCGGGTATTCGGCAACTTTCCGCGGAAGCTGGGATGAGGAGAGGAGGATCGCCATGAACGGACCTATTGCTGTATTGGCCGGCACACCGGTGGACACCCGGATGGGCGTGGCATATCTGGAGGAACGGGGGCTGCCGGGCGTGCCGTTTCCCCTCTCACGGGGACCCAGGGAGCAGACGGCCTTTCAGCACGTCCCGGCAGCGGACAAGCGCCGCCAGGCCCTGGCGGTGCTGAGGGGCGCCATGGCCCAGGGCTGCCGGCGGGCCTTCGTCTACTGCAACTCCCTGTCTGCGGCAGTGGATTTCCCGGGGCTTGCGGAGGAGACGGGGATGCGGATCGTGACGCCGCTGGACGTGTACCGGCGGCTGGCGCCCCGCTACCGGGCGCTGGGGGTCATCGCCGCCAACGCCCAGGGACTCTCCGGCATCGAGAAGGTATTGCTGGAGGCCAATCCCGCCCTGGATCTGCTGGGGGCCTGTGCGCTGCCGGTGGTGCTGGCCGTGGAGGCGGGGATGCCGCCGGAGGAGCTGGTGGAACGCCACCGTCTGGCGGCGCTGGCAGCGTGGTTTGCCGACGGCGGGATGGAGGCGCTGGTGCTGGGCTGCACGCACTTCCCCTATTTTAAGGAGGCCCTGGCGGCCCGGACAGGGCTGCCGCTGGTGGACCCGGCGGAGGAGATGCTCCGCCTGCTGACCCAATGAAGAAAGCGGACCGTGGTTTTCCACGGTCCGCTCTATTTGGCGTGGGAAAGATCACCGACGGCGCCGGGAGCGGTGCGCCGGCCGGGGTCTGCGGGGAGCGCGGCGGCGCTTTGCCAGCCGCTCCCGGCGGCGGTCCAGGGCCGTGGTGCAGCGGTCAAAGCACCACTCCAGGCCCATCTGGATGGGCACCACCAGCAGCACCAGCACGATCAGCACCAGCCAGGCTGCAAAGGACAGGGAGGAGAGAGAGAAGAACGCCCCATAGAACACCACCGCCACGAACATGGCCGCACTCATGGCCACCAGCAGCACCAGCCGCTTGGCATCCAGGGGTCGGGCAGCGTAGTAGATCACCATGAGACCGTTTACCGCCATCAGGATCACGCAGATGGTGGAGAGCTCTGCCAGCGTCAGGTCGAAGGTGTAGACGAACAGCTCCGCAAAGAGGATGACGAAGATGGCTGTGAGACCGCCGGGAAAAGCCCGCCGCAGCACATTGTGGAGGAACTTGCCCTTCACCAGGTCGTGGTTGGGCTCCAGCGCCAGGAAGAAGGAGGGCACGCCGATGGTCAGGGCGGAGATCAGCGTCAGCTGGATGGGAACAAAGGGATAGGGGAAGGCGGCGAACAGGGTGATGAGGGCCAGAAAGAAGGACAGAATGTTCTTCACCAGGTACAATGCCGAGGCCCGCTGGATATTGTTGATGACCCGGCGGCCCTCCGCCACCACCTTGGGCATGGCGGCAAAGTCACTGTCCAGCAGCACCAGCTGGGCCACCTGGCAGGCGGCATCCGCGCCGGAGGCCATGGCCACGCCGCAGTCGGCGTCCTTCAATGCCAGCACGTCATTCACACCGTCGCCGGTCATGGCCACCGTGTGGCCCTGGCTCTGGAGGGCCCGGACGATCTTCCGCTTCTGGTTGGGGACCACTCGGCCAAACACAGTGTACTCCCGCACGGCCGCGGCGATGTCTTGATCCGTCTGGAGCTCCCGGGCGTCCACCCACTGCTCTGCGTTCCGGATGCCTGCCTGGGCCGCCACAGCGGAGACGGTCACCGGGTTGTCGCCGGAGATGACCTTCACATCCACGCCCTGGGTGTGGAAGTAATCGAAGACTTTGGGAGCGTTGGGGCGGATGGGATTCTCCAGCACCAGCAGGGCCAGGGGGATCACCACGCCGTGGAGGCGCCCGATCTCCGCCCCGTCGCACTGGGCCAGCAGCAGTACCCGGCAGCCCTGGGCGGCGTAGGGGGCAGTACGCTTTTCCAGGGCGGCGAAGTCCTGCCCCAGGATATACTCCGGTGCGCCCACCACATAAGCCCCCCGGTCCAGGAAATTCACGGCGCTCCACTTGGTGGCGGAGGTGAAGGGCACGGCTCCCCGGTCCGGCCAGCCGGGCCCCCGGGGAAACTTGTCCGCGATGGCCTTCGCCGTGTCGTTATCCGGATCCAGCACCCGGTAAAAGGCACCCAGAATGTCGGTGATGTCCGTCTCGGAACAGGACTCCGGGTCCAGGGGCACCACCTCCCGCACTTGCATTTGAGGACTGGTGACGGTGCCGGTCTTGTCCACGCACAGCACGTCCACCCGGGCCAGGGTCTCGATGGCGTTCATCTCGTGGATCAGCGTCCGATTCTGGGCCAGCCGCACCACGCTGACCGCCAGGGCAACGCTGGTCAGGAGGAACAGTCCCTCCGGGATCATGCCGATCAGGGCCGCCACCGTGCTGACCACGGACTGCCGCAGGCCCAGATCCTGATTGACGAACTGGTTGTAGAACAACGCTGCGCCGATGGGGATCAACACGATGCCGATGAAGCGGATCAGGCTGTCCAGGGAGCGCATCATCTCGCTTTTGCCGGGGCCGTCATCTTTCTTGGCCGCCAGCGTCAGCTTGGAGGCGTAGGAGTCTGCTCCCACCTGGTCCATCCGGGCCCGGCACTTGCCGGAAATGACGAAGCTGCCGGACAGCAGCTGGTCCCCAGGCTCCTTGGTGACGGCGTCCGCCTCGCCGGTGATGAGGGCCTCGTTCACCTGCACCTGCCCGGTGAGGACCGGTCCGTCCGCAGGGATCTGGCAGCCGGCGGTGAGCTCTACCACGTCCTCCCGCACCAGCTGGTCCACCGGCAGATCCCGGACCTTTCCGTCCCGAATGATCCGCACCTTCGCGGCGGAGAGGAGGGACAGCTTCTCAATGGTGCGTTTGGAGCGCAGCTGCTGGACGATGCCGATGACGGCATTGGCTGCCACGATGAGGAGGAAGGTCATGTCCTTCCAGTCCCCTACCAGCAGCAGGCACACCGCCAGAACCACGAAAATCAGGTTGAAGTAGGTGAAGATATTCTCCCGGATGATCTGCTTATCGCTTTTGGTGGGAGACTCCACCGGGCGGTTGTCCCAGCCGGCCTCCGCCAGGGCCTGAGCCTGGGCGGAGGAGAGGCCGCTGTCCGCCTTGGGGGCACAGCGGGGCATCTCCTGGCGGCCAGCGGCCGCGGCCTCCGCGGGGGCCGCTTTCCGGTGCGGTTTCACGGACACTCCTCCTTCGACAAAATTTGATTCATTATAGCAATTTTCGGAAGATTTGTATAGAGATGAATTGAAAACTTTCCGTGCCGCAGCAGGCGGAGGAACGCCTTGCTGCCCGTGGAGAGAATATGGATGTCCTTTACATAAAGACAAACTGTAAAAACGATGTCATTGGATGAAAAACATTGGAGGAGTTGTGCATTGTATTCTGCCGGGCACGCCGATATAATGAAGCATAAGAAAGACGTGGGAGGGGAGTCCATGCTGACTTTGGATATGGTCCGGGAGGCCCAGGAGGCCCTGCGGGGCATCGCCCGGCGGACACCGCTGGACAGGGCCCCGAAATTTGGGGAGAACGTGTACATCAAGGCGGAAAACCTGCAGCTGACCGGGGCCTTCAAGCTCCGGGGCGCCTACAACAAGATCCGCAGCCTGACGCCGGAGGAGGCGGCCCGGGGCGTCATCGCCTGCTCTGCGGGGAACCACGCCCAGGGCATTGCCCTGTCCGCATCCCGGCTGGGGATCAAGGCGGTGATCTGCATGCCCGCCGGGGCGCCCATCAGCAAGGTGGAGGCCACCCGTGGCTACGGCGCAGAGGTGGTGCTGGTGCCCGGCGTCTATGACGACGCGGCGGCGGAGGCGGAGCGGCTGACGAAGGAGCAGGGCTACACCTTCGCCCACCCTTTCAACGACCCGCTGGTGATCGCCGGCCAGGGCACCATCGGCCTGGAGATCCTGGAGCAGCTGCCGGACGTGGAGCAGATCGTGGTGCCCATCGGGGGCGGCGGCCTTATCGGCGGCATCGCCTTTGCGGTGAAGCAGCTGAAGCCGGACTGCCGGATCGTGGGCGTCCAGGCGGCGGGCGCGGCGTCCATGTACCTGTCCCGCCACGCCGGGGGCCCCACGGAGCTGCGGAGCGTGTCCACCATTGCGGACGGCATCGCGGTGAAGAAGCCGGGTGATCTGACCTTTGCCCTGTGCCAGCAGTATGTGGATGAGGTGGTCACTGTCAGCGAGGACGAGATCGCCTCCGCCATCCTGGCGCTGATGGAGGGGCAGAAGACCGTGGCGGAGGGCGCCGGCGCCGTGCCGGTGGCGGCGGTGATGTTTGGCAAGGTGGACACGTCGGAGAAGAAAACCGTGTGCGTGGTCTCCGGCGGCAATGTGGACGTGACCACGCTGTCCCGGATCATCACCAAGGGCCTGTCCAAGGCCGGGCGGATCGCAGAGATCAGCACGAAGGTGGCGGATAAGCCCGGCAGCCTGCTGCAGCTTTTGAAGGTGGTGGCGGACAGCGGCGCCAACATCCTCAGCATCAACCATGCCCGGGAGGATCAGCATTCCGACGTGGGAGCCTGCATGGTCTCCATGGTGCTGGAGACCCGGGACGCCGCCCATGTGGAGCAGATCCGACGGGAGCTGACGGCCATGGGCTATGAGCTGGAAAAGGAGTAAAAAGGCGGGCATCCAAAGGATGCCCGCTTTCTTTTCCCTCAATTCCCGGTCTCCAGAGAGATCTGATTGAACATGGTCAGGATATCGTCCATAGAGGTGGCCCGCTTTTCCGCTCCGGCCCGGTCCAGCACCACCCGGCCCCGGTTCATCATCAGGATCCGGTCTCCATACTCCACCGCGTAGCGGAGGTTATGGGTGACCATCATGGCCGTCAAATGCTTTTCACGGATGACTCTGTCCGTCAGGGCCATGATGACCTCAGCGGTCTTGGGGTCCAGGGCCGCCGTGTGCTCGTCCAGAATCAGGAATTTCAGGGGCGTCATGGTGGCCATCAGCAGCGCCACCGCCTGCCGCTGGCCGCCGGAGAGAGCCCCCATCCGCACATCCAGCTTATCCTCCAGTCCCAGGCCCAGGGAGGCCAGCTGCTGGCGATAGAAGTCGATACGCTTTTTATTGACGCCCCGGCCCAGGCCGTAGGACCCGCCCTTGTTATCCGCCAGGGACAGATTTTCCAGCATGGTGAGGTTGGGGCAGGTGCCGGCGGCGGGGTCCTGGTAGACCCGGCCCATGGTGGCGTGCCGCTGGTAGTCCTTCAGCTTGGAGATGCTCCGGCCGCCCACCAACACGTCACCGCCCTCGATGGGGATAGAGCCGCAGATGATGTTCAGCAGGGAGGTCTTGCCGCTGCCATTGCTGCCCACGATGGCCACGAACTGGCCCTCCTCCACTGTCAGGGAGAAGTGCTCGAACAGCCGCTGCTCCGTCAGGGTGCCGGGGTTGTAGATCTTCGTGATGTCCCGTACTTCAAGCATGGATGATCGCCTCCCCCTTCCGGCCGGACAGCACCAGCACCAGCAGGAACAGTGCAGCCGTAATCAGCTTCATCATATTGGTGGGCAGTCCCAGGCTCATGGCTACCTGGATGCACAGCTTGTAGAGCACACTGCCCAGCACTACCGCCGTGGTGCCCTGGGGAGAACCCAGGAAGCGGAGGGGCCCGGACTTCCGCAGTCCCCGGGCCAGCCGGGTGCCGGTGTAGAAGTGTATGATGGACACACCGATAATCACCGCCGCCAGGCCGTACACCAGCTGGCCGGTACCCATGGTGGCGGAGAAGCTGCGGGTTTCGTGGCAGACGATGCAGCCGCCGAAGGCCACCAGGGCGTTGGAGATCACCAGCCCCAGGATCTTTACTGTGCCTCGGTCCTTGGCCAGGGTGGTCACCAGGGTGGCGTTGTCGCCCACCGCCCGCAGCAGCAGGCCGGACTTCGTGTGGAAATAGGCGTCCAGCAGCAGCTTGATGACGATGACCAGCGCCAGGGACACAATCAGCTTCCGCCCGGAGAGGGAGAGATCCCCAAACAGGGCCATCACCGGGGCAGAGGTGAAGATGGTGTCCGTACCCCGGTCGATGGTCAGGTTGGACCCGGCGATCTGCAGGTTCACAGAGAACAGGGCGGTCATGGTGATGATGCCCGCCAGCAGGTTCCGCACCTTCAGCTTCACGTGAACCAGACCGGTGAAAAGTCCCGCCAGACCGCCCACTATCAGGGAGGCGGGCAGGGTCAGCCAGGGATCGACGCCCTTGGTCATCAGCACCGCCGTGACAGCGGCCCCCAGGGGAAACGTGCCATCCACCCCCAGATCCGGAAAGTCCAGAATGGAATAGGTGATATACACGCCGTAGGAGATCAGGGCGTAGATCAGCCCCTGGATCAGAGTGCTGGTCAGCAGTTCCATCACATCCATGAGATGAGAAGCCTCCTTGTGAAAAGATCAGATCACGGTGCTGCAGAGGGTGCCGATGCCCTCGATGGCGCATTCCACCGTGTCGCCGGACTGGAGGAATCTGGGCGGATCGAAGCCCATGCCCACTCCCGCCGGGGTGCCGGTGGCGATGATGGTGCCCGGCAGCAGCGTCATTCCCCCGGTCAGCTCCTCCAGGATCTGCCCGATGGAGGTAATCAGCAGAGCGGTATTGGACTTCTGCCGCAGCTCGCCGTTGACCCGGCTGGTGATCTCCAGCGCCGGGGGATAGACGATCTCGTCGGCGGTGACCAGTACGGGGCCCATGGGCGTGAAGCCGTCCAGACTCTTGCCGAAATACCACTGCTTATGGCCCGTCTGCAGGTCCCGGGCGGATACGTCGTTGAGGACGGTGTAGCCGAAGATGCAGTCTGCCGCATCGACGGCTTTCACGTCCCGGGCGGCTTTGCCCAGCACCACCGCCAGCTCCGCCTCATAGTCCAGCCGGTCCGTAAGGCCCGCGTGACGGGGGATGACGCCGTCGGGCTTCCCGGCCTCGCTGACCCGCTTGGAGAAGTAGACCGCCGCTGTACTGTTCTTGGTGAAGGCATCGGCGCTGTACCGGGCGGATTCCTCCGCGTGGTCCCGGTAGTTCATGCCCAGGCAGACCACATCCTGCCGGGGGCGGGGGATGGGAGCCAGCAGCTCCACATCTGACAGCGGGACCGCACCGCCCCGCTCTGCCGCCGCGGCGGCAGAGCGAAGGTCGGCAAGGGTCATGGTTTCGATCAAGGTGTTCATATCGGCGGCGGGGAGGGGCAGCACGCCCTTTCCATCGGCGGTGAGGGCGCCCACATGCTCGGCGCCGCTGAGACGATAGGTGACAAGCTTCATGAAGAGTTCTCCTTGGTAATGGATGTTACAGATGTTATTCCGCGCACTCCTGGGCCTCCTGGGCGATGTCGTCGGGAATGGTGATGCCCAGCTCGGCCGCCGCGTCGGAGTTGATATACAGGCCATAGTTTTCGATGGTCTCGTAGGGCAGGTCTTCACAGGCGGCCTCGCCGGTGAGGACTTTGGCGGCCATCAGGCCGGTCTGGATGCCCAGCTGGATGTAGTCCAGGCCCGCGCCGCCCACGCAGCCCAGCTTTACCTGCTCCACCTCGGAACCGTAGACAGGGATACCCGCCTCGTCCGTCTTCTCCAGAATGGCGCCCAGCACGCCCACCACATTGTTGTCCGTCAGGTTGGACAGGCAGTCCACCCCATGGGACAGCAAGGTATCCACCGCCTGGGTGACCTCTGCCTGGGAGGTGACGCCCACCGCGTCAATGGTGAAGCCGTAGTCCGTTGCCAGCTCCTCATAGACGCTGATGGAGTAGACGGAGTTGGCCTCGCTGGTGGTGTAGACGATGCCGATGGTGTCGGCATCCGGCTGCAGGGCCCGGATCAGCTGGAGCTGGCCCTCCACCGGCAGGGCATCGGAAGTGCCGGTGATGTTGCCCGCGTCCAGGTGGGCGCCCACCGGGTCGGTGATGGCGGTGAAGATCACGGGGATGTCCTTGTCCTCCGCGGCATTGAAGCAGGCGATGGCGGAGTTGGTGGCGATGCCCACCATCAGGTCCGCGTCCTCGGCGGAAAACATCTGGCCGATTTGGGTAGCCTGGTTGTCGTCGAAGTTGGCGTTCTGGTAGTCCACCTCAAAGTCCGTGCCCTCCACCAGACCGGCCTGCTCCAGGCCCTGGAGGAAACCCTCCCGGCAGTTGTCCAGGGAGCCGTGCTGGCCGTACTGGCTGATGCCGATCAGATACTTGACGGGCTCACCGCCGCTTTCGCCGGAGGAGGTGTCATCGGTGCCGCCGCAGGCGGCCAGGGACAGGATCATGGTCAGGGACAGGCCGCAGGCGGCCAGCTTCTTCAGCAGATTCATCATAATAGATTCTCCAATCTTTGATACAGAATATTTGAAAGGGGTCCGTTCAGGGAATTGATATTGCAGCACAGGCCGCGCCATCGTCTGGTATTGTGTTTCATATCTCCATACTCCTTTCCCGGACCGATCAGGGGAATCAAAAAAAGCCCTGCCCCATATTTGGGACAAGACTTGAAACCATCCTGCGGTACCACCCAAGTTGACGCAAAGCGCCCGCTCGTTCCACGTACATTCATACGCGCCGCCCGGATAACGGGTGCGGGCCCCGTCAGACGCTACTGAGCATTTTGCCGTTTGCGCTGCCCTCGCAAGTCCATTCGCTGGAAAGTTCTCTGCCGTGATCCCACCATCCACGGCTCTCTGAAAGGTGACCTGACCAGGTACTCCTCTTGCTCATCGGTTTTGCTTGATTGCTTTGCATTATACGAAGCGGCGGCGGAAATGTCAACCGTGATTTTGCACAAATCTTTTTTGCTGCTTTAAAGAGATAAAATCCGGGGCAAGAACTACCCCGGCAGGATGGCCCTGCCGGGGAGTAACATGCAGTTTGAATCGGGTTTTCCGCGGCTCAGGAAAGCAGCAGCTTGTCGTCGGCTTCGTCAGAGCCGCTGACTTTGCTGAACAGGGCCAGCAGGTCGGGAACGGTGAGCTTCTTCTTCTCCTCGCCGGACACGTCGATGACAATACGGCCGTCGTACATCATGATGAGCCGGTTGCCGTGGACGATGGCGTCCTTCATGTTGTGAGTGACCATCATGGTGGTGAGGCCGTTTTCCTCCACGATCCGGTCGGAGAGAGCCAGAACCTTGGCGGCGGTCTTGGGGTCCAGGGCGGCAGTGTGCTCGTCCAGCAGCAAAAGCTTGGGCCGCTTCAAAGAGGCCATCAGAAGCGTCAGCGCCTGGCGCTGGCCGCCGGAGAGGAGCCCCACCTTGCTGGTCAGACGGTCCTCCAGACCCAGCCCCAGGTCCCGCAGCAGCTCCCGGTAGTCCGCCCGCTCCGTCTTGGTGATGCCCCAGCCCAGGCCGCGGGGCTGGCCCCGGCGGGCCGCCAGCGCCAGATTTTCCTCGATCTGCATGGTGGGGGCGGTGCCCATCATAGGGTCCTGAAACACCCGACCGATGAATTTGGCCCGCTTGTGCTCCGGCAGGCGGGTCACGTCCACCCCGTCGATGACGATAGCGCCGCTGTCCACAGAAAAGGTGCCGGCCACCGCATTGAGCATGGTGGACTTGCCGGCGCCATTGCCGCCGATGACCGTGCAGAAGTCACCGTCCTTCAGCGTCAGGCTGACGCCCCGGAGGGCCTGCTTTTCATTGACCGTCCCGGCGTTGAACGTCTTCCAGATCTCCTTGATCTCAAGCATCCTGATCCCCTCCTGTTTTTGCTCCGGCATTGGCGCTCCCGGCGGGCACCTTGACGTGGGCGTATTTCCCCTTCCAGTAGGGGATGGCCAGAAAGGCCGCCACGATCAGGGCGGTGATGAGCTTCATGTCATCGGTGTTCAGGCCCAGCCAGATGACCACCTGGTACACCAGGTAGTACAAAATGGCGCCGATGGCCACAGCCAGCATCTTCAGCGCAAAGTTGCGGAACACTTTGCCGAAGATCACCTCGCCGATGATGACGGCGGCAAGGCCGATGACGATGGCGCCCCGGCCCATGTTCACGTCCGCGAAACCCTGGTACTGGGCCAGCAGGGCGGAGGACAGGGCCACCAGTCCGTTGGACAGCATCAGGCCCAGCACCTTGGTGAAGTTGGTGTTGATGCCCTGGGCCCGGGACATATTGGGGTTGGAACCAGTAGCCCGCAGGGAGGCACCCAGCTCCGTGCCGAAGAACCAGTACAGCAGGGCAATGACCGCCGCCACAAAAATGGCTACCACCAGGATGGGGTTGTCCAGGCTCAGGGAGCGGACGCTCTGCTGGTCCACCAGCAGGTCATACTGTCGGGAGCTGACGGGCCGGTTGGCCTGTCCCATGATCCGCAGGTTGACGGAGTACAGGGCCAGCTGGGTGAGGATACCGGCGAGGATTGCCGGAATGCCGCAGGCGGTGTGGAACAGGCCGGTGACCAGTCCCGCCAGCACACCCGCCAGAAACGCCCCCAGCATCGCCAGCGGCACCGGCGCCCCCGCCATGGTCAGCATGATGAAGGCGGCGCCGCCGGTAGCCATGGTGCCGTCCACCGTCAGGTCGGCCACGTCCAGGATCCGGAACGTGATGTAGACGCCGATGGCCATGATGCCCCAGATCAGTCCCTGGGCGGCCACACCCGGCAGGGCGTTGACCAGATGCATGATGTTCAAGTGAAATCCCTCCAAAATCCCCCGGCTGTTTCCGGAGGCAATTTGCTGCTCTATTCTAGCAAAGTTCAGCGGAAAGGGGAAGCCCCTTTTCCGCTGAAAGTGTGTTGATAAGATTTGGATGACGGGGCGGAAGGGTGGCATACCGCAGACGCCGCCCATAGGACGGAGACCGGGCGGCGGAGAGCCCCGGAGAGGGCTCCCCGCCGGTGAAGGCGGAAGTTTTGCAGACAAGAATTTGAAAACATCCGCCGGCTCTTTATCGGTTCTCCGTCCATTCGTCCTTATTCGGCGATGGCCTCATAGCCGTCGGGCGGGGTCAGGCCCAGAGCCTCGCACATGGTGGGGTTGTACTTGGGGGTGAACTGGGGGGCGTACTCGATGGGCATGGTGGCGGGATCGGCGCCGTTCACCAGGATATCATAGGCCATCTCACCGGTTTTGTAGCCGATGTCATAGTAGCTGATGGTCAGCGTGGCCACGCCGCAGCCCTTGCAGATGCCCTCCTCACCGGCGATGATGGGAGTGCCGGTGTCCAGGGAGATGTTGCCGATCAGTTCGGCGTTGTTGGCAGCGGTGTTGTCGGTGGGAACGTACAGGACATCGCTGGCCGTGCAGGCTGAGGAGGCCACAGCGGACAGGTCGTTGGAGTCGGAGAAGGAGTATTGGGTGCAGGTATAGCCCAGATCCTCCAGGTAGCCTTGGACGGTGTCCACCTGATACTGGCTGTTGGGCTCGGCGGAGCAGTACAGCAGGCCCACAGTCTGGGCGTCGGGGAACCAGGTGTGCAGCATCTCAGCCTGCTGGTCCAGGGGCGCCAGATCGGAGGTGCCGGAGACGTTGTAGCCAGTGGTGCCGGTAAAGCCGTCAATGCCCAGAGCCACGCCGTACTCGGTGATGGAGGTGCCCAGAATGGGAATGGTGCTGGTGCCGGTGGCAGCGGCCTGGAGAGCGGTGGTGCCGTTGGCCATGATCAGGTCCACGCCCTGGGAGACAAAGTTGTTGGCAATGGTGGTGCAGTTGGCGGTATCGCCGGAGGCGTTCTGGGGGTCGATGGTGACACTGTCGCCCAGCAGTTCCGTCAGGGCGTCCTGAAAGCCCTGGGTGGCGGCGTCCAGGGCCTCGTGCTGGACCTGCTGGATAATACCCACGGTGTAGGTCTGGCTGCCGGAGGCGGACTCGTCGCCGCTGGTATCGGCATCGGTATCTGTGGACTGGGTGTCGCCGCCGCAGGCAGCCAGGCTCAGAGCCATGACGGCGGTCAGCGCAAGGGCAAGAAACTTCTTTTTCATCGCAGAGATCTCCTTTTCAAGATTGATCGCGGGGAAATTACAAAAAGCGGCTCTGTCCGAAGAGCAGAGCCGCCTTCCATACGGGGTGAGATCCACCGGCCGCCGGACCTTCACTGGCTGCTCTGCCTATGACAATATCGGCCCGCATAGCGGACCTGGCAGCCATAAAATCGAGAGAACCCCGCCACAGTGCGGAACGCTGCTGCAAACAAAACCATGGAAGAGCTCCCTTCTGCCGACCGGCCTTTGTACTTTTACACCATACTGCTTTAAACAGGCAAAGTCAATGGTGAATTTATACAAAATCTCTGGAAAATGTTTCAGAGGCAGGAGATTTCCCAAAAAACAGAGCCGCCCGGCAGCTTCCTCAGCAGAAAGCGCCGGGCGGCGGGGCCACGCGCTCCTCAGCCCCACAGGGCGGAGAGCATGGGAATGACCTGCTTTTTCCGGGACATGACCTTGGGCAGGAACACCACGTCCTCCGCATCCTCCACATTGAAGGCCTGGCGGATGCTGTCCCTGTCGCCCACGAACAGCAGCTGGGTGCCCTCCAGCAGTACATCGGTAATCATCAGGATTACCATGTCGAAGCCCTGCTTCTTCTGCAGGGAGCTCATGAGCTGCAAAAACTCTCCCTTGCGCTGGAGCAGCTGGTCGGAGTCCATGCAGGTGACCTGGCTCACCGCCAGGTTGTGGCCTGCGATGTGGAACTCCTTGTAGTCTGTGCGGAAGATCTCCTCTGCAGACTTCGCACCGCCGCCGGAGGCGGAGAAGATCACCTGTCCCAGCGCCTGGAGGGAGATGTTGGCGATCCGGGCCATGCGGTTGGCCACGTCGATGTCCCGCTGGGTGCAGGTGGGAGACTTGAACATGACCGTATCAGAGACGATGGCCGCGGCCATCAATCCCGCCATCTTGGCGGTGGGCATCAGGCCCTTGTCCTGATACATCCCCGCCACGATGGTGGTGGTGCTGCCCACGGGCTCGTTCCGGACAGTGATGGGATTCTTGGTCTGGATGTCCGCCAGCCGGTGGTGGTCGATGATCTCCAGAATCTCCGCCTGGTCCAGGCCCGGTACGGACTGGGCCTTCTCGTTGTGGTCCATCAGGATCACCTGCTTGCGGCGGGGCCGCAGCAGATGGTAGCGGGACAGGGTGCCCACCACCCGCTCCTCCTCATCCAGAATGGGATAGGCCCGGAAGCGGCTTTCCAGCACGGTGTTCTGCACGTCGTCGATATAGTCGTCCAGGTGGAAGCACACCAGATCCTTGTTCTTGCAGATGCTGCTGATGGGCATGGCATGGTAGATGAGCCGCACTGCCCGGTAGGCGTCATAGGCGGTGGAGATGATGCAGGTGTCCGTCTGCATGGCCAGCAGCTCCGGGTCCACCTCCGCCTGACAGACGATGATGCAGCTGACGCCGATCTCCAGCGCACGGCGGATCATGTCTGGCTGGTCGCCGCAGACCACGATGCTGCCCGGGTCGGAGAACACCAGGTTCTCCCGGCTGGCGGGCAGGGCGATGGTGACCTCACCGGAGATCACGTCCCGCATCTCGCCGCCCTGGTTGAGAATTTTGCCCTCCAGCACGGACAGCAGGTTGTACACCGGGATCTCGCCCACCTTAGGGTTGCGGACGGAGGACATGTCATAGTTGGCCACATCCCCGGCGGAGAGCATTCCGAACAGGGTCCCGTCCTCATTGGCCACGGGGATGGCGGAGATCTTGTCCTTCTGCATGGTCCGCCAGGCCCGGCTGATGGTGGCAGCGGCGGACAGGGTGGCGGGCGTGTCGTAATCCAGGTCCCGGACCTGGGTACGCACGTTGTTCAGCAGCTTGGGGGGCTGGAAGCCGAAGCGATCCAGCACGGTCTGGGTCTCGTCACTGATCTGGCCCAGGCGGGCGGCCTCGTACTGCCGCTGGCCAAGGGCGTTCTTCAGCGCCGCGTAGGCCATGGCGGAGACGATGGAGTCCGTGTCCGGGTTCCGGTGTCCGGTGATATAGATGGTGTCCATGAATACTCCCTCTCAAGTGGATGCGGGGCATCCAATTTTTGGCGTGTTGATAGCTTTATTATGCGTCTCCGGCGCAGGTTTGTCAACAGCCCGCAGGCCGGAAAACCGGGGGCCGGAAGGGCAAAAACTGCCTCCGCCAGCGGGGGCGGAGGCGGTTTTGCGCCGGTGCGCGACGGCGTTCACAGGGTTTCCAAATAGGCCTCGATGGCCTCGCCCATGAAGTGGGCTGTGCCGGGGCCGTAGCTGTCCAGAACCTCTGCAAAGCGGTTGTCCCAGCTGTACAGGTCCGCCAGGCGGCGGAGCTTCTCCTCGTCGCAGCTGCGGCTGAACTTCACCAGATGGGCCTGCCAGCGGAGCACCAGCTCCCGGGCCTCCGGACTGGCGGGGTCGCCCTTGGTCGCCTCAGCGGCAAAGGCCATGAGAATGGGGTCGGCGTCCTCCTGCTCGGCGGACGCGCCGATATAGCTTGCCATGGGATTTTTCCTCCTTGCGTGGGATTGAATCGGGGTCAGAGAATGACCAGCTCCTTGGGGGCCAGAGTGAGGTTTTGACAGCCCTCCGGTGTGAGGTACAGCACGTCCTCAATCCGCACACCCAGCTTCCCGGGCAGGTAGATGCCCGGCTCGGCAGAGATCACCGCCCCGGCGGGCAGGGGCTTGTCGTTGGAGGGAGTGGCGTTGGGCCCCTCGTGGATCTCCACTCCCACGCTGTGGCCGAAGCTGTGGCCGAAACAGGGACCGTAGCCCGCCTGCCGGATGATGTCCCGGGCGGCGCCGTCCACGGCCTTTCCAGTGGCCCCGGCCCGGGCGGCTGCGATACCCGCCAGTTGGGCCTGCAGCACCGTGTCGTAGACCTGGCGCATCTCATCCGTCACGGATCCCACCGCCACGGTACGGGTCATGTCGGAGCAGTAGCCGTGATAGATGCAGCCGAAGTCCATGGTGACGAACTCCCCGGCCTGGATGACCTTTTCCGAGGGTACCCCGTGGGGCAGGCTTCCGTTGGGGCCGGACACCACGATGGGATCGAAGGACTTGTCCTCCGCCCCGTAGTGGAGCATGAGATACTGGAGCCGGGCGGCGATCTCCTTCTCCGTGACGCCGGGCCGGATCTCGTTCAGGATATCCGTCAGGGCCTTCTCCGCAATCCGCTGGGCGGCAATCATGATCTCCAGCTCCTCCGGGTCCTTTACCGCCCGCAGTTCTGCCAGCAGGTCCGCCGCGGGCACCAGCTCACAGGGCAGAGCCCGGGCATAGGCGTCGTGCTCCCGGACGGTCATATAGGCGTCCTCAAACCCCAGGCGCTGGATGCTGTGGCGCTGGACGGCCTCCATCAGCAGGGCGGAATAGCCCCGGCCGTGGCCTGCCTCCTGGACCTCCGCATCCTGCACATGCCGCCGGGCGGCCTCTGTGTACCGGGAGTCGGTGAAGTAATAGAACTTCTCTCGGGTGACCAGGGCCATGCCGTCGGTTCCGGCGGAGTGGAAGCCGGAGGCGTAAAAACGGTTGGCCTCATGGGTCAGCAGCATACCGTCCAGGTCACGGGATTCCAGCTGGGCGGCGATTTTAGCAAAATGATTCATCGTGTTACCTCCTGAGCCTCTATTTTCTTCACAGAGGCCTTTACAAATCCGTAGAACAGCGGATGCGGCCGGTCGGGACGGACGGCCGCAGCGGCAGTCCGCGAGAGATGCTGGCGGGCTCGCCCCTTGCGGGGCAACCGCCCACATGGCAGATAGCCGTCCCGCCCGGGACTTATTGAGTGTCAGCTTCCATTTTCTCCACAGAGGCTTTGATAAACCCATAGAACAGCGGATGCGGCCGGTCGGGACGGCTCTTGAACTCCGGGTGAAACTGGGCACCCACGAACCAGGGGTGGTCCGGCAGCTCGATGATTTCTACCAGGCGGCCGTCCGGGGACAGGC
>OJQQ01000359.1_pt1 | contig 14723 bp, 9 predicted proteins | sample 1599021 | NCBI WGS metagenome assembly OJQQ01 (sample SAMN03922521, study PRJEB24848) | human gut metagenome | isolation source: stool sample | host: Homo sapiens | place: Germany | collected 2010-02
TCGAATGCGGGTGCAAAAGTAGAACGAAGATTTCTTTTATGCAAATGTTTGGGAAAGTTTTTTATATCTTTTTTTCTCTCAAAAGAAGGGATATTATATGGTACGCACATGCGAGATCTTTCCCCCTTTTTTAGGCAATAAAGAAATAAAAATGGCAGGACAGAGGTAAAACAAGCCTATCGAAAGATAGACAATAAGAAAAGAAGAAATTCTTATCTTTGACGAATCGGCCACAAATTCAAAAACAAAATAATGGAAAGCACAAATTTACTTTTTCTGTACGAGCTCGGTTTTTAAGCCTCTTTTTCCCACAAAGAGGTCACAGCTCCTACCCCCATTCCACCCATTCCGACTCCGGAACAGGTGGAATGGCCCAAAATGGAGACATATGCCTTTGTTCATTTAGGGCTGAACACATTCAACGATCTGGAATGGGGATAGGGAAACACACCTGCATCAACTTTCAATCCAACCGATCCGGATTGCAACCAATGGGTACATACCATCAAAGCAACCGAAAGTTCAGAACAAGCAAGGTAAACGACGGTAACTGGGACACCTACTGGGCGACAGACGGACCTGTCGCAAAGGAGATTAACTTTCACCTTCGCTCAGAAAGGCAAGCAAGAATTGGTTCTCCATCTGGATAAGGAAACTATGATCTCAGGTTTCCACTATACACCAAACCAAGAAAGAGATGCAAGTGAGCATCGGAGAGTTTTCCGTTATCACAGAACAAAACAAAAAGAGGACAAAATTTCACTCCTTTCCCCAACTTTCCGACCTCACTCCAAACAGCCTAAACCATTTATTTTAAATGACTGTTTTCTATATATAGTTTGCAAGAAACAATTCAAAAAGCATATGGATATTTCGATTCGTACACAGCAACTCAACAGTCTTTTTTCGTATGACAAAAAAACTGATTTGACAGACAGCCATCTGGAGATCATTCCCTTCCGCTTTACCCAGACAATAGGAGCCAGCGAGATCAATGAATTCCAAAAAGAACTTACCGGCACCGATTTTTGTCCGGTAACCGACAATCATATCCAGGAAAACAAGACCTTCACTTATACCGTCTTTGCTCCTTCCGGAAAAGAAAAACGGGACAAGGCGATCATCCTACTGCATGGTTTGAACGAACGTACATGGGAAAAATATCTGACCTGGGCGGAATATCTGGCCCAAAATACGGGAAAACCAGTCATTCTTTTTCCGATCGCTTTCCATATGAACCGTACACCCAGCCGCTGGTGTAATCCGAGAGAAACCCTATCGTGGGCAAATATCCGGAAAAGCGAGATCAATGACCTCAGCAATTCCACGTTTGCCAACGTTGCACTGAGCAGCCGGCTTTCCAACAACCCGTTACGCTTTTACGCATCCGGCAGAGAATCCATCTACAACCTATGGCAACTAGTACTGGAAATAAAAGAAGGCAAGCATCCACTTTTCAAAGAAGATGCATCCATCAACCTGTTCGCCTACTCCATCGGAGCCCTCCTATCGCAAGTGCTTCTACTCGCAAACCCGGAAAAGATGTTCAGTGATACGCACCTGTTCATGTTCTGCGGCGGTTCGATCTTCAGCGAGATGGACGGGAATGCACGAGACATCATGGATAAGGAAGCTTTCGAAAGCATACAGAAATACTATCGCCATGATTTCTTGGAACAACGTTTGCTACCGACCACCTTCAAAAATGATTTTATGGAACAGGCGTTCAAAACCATGATCCGCGAAGACGTCATGCAGGATCACCGTGAGACATTCTTCCAACGAGCCTGTAACCGGATACGGGCGATCTCGCTGAAAAAAGACAAAGTCATGCCGACATTGGGAGTGGTCAAAGCCCTTGGCAATATATGCAACAAGATCTTGGAAGAGATGGATTTTCCATTTCCATATTCCCACCAGATCCCCTTTCCTTCCCGGAGCCAAACCGATCAAACCCTGGTCAACCAGTCGTTCCTGAACGTATTCGGAAAAGCAGCCGCTTTCCTATAACAAAAAAGGAGAATGCATCCACACGGGCACATCCTCCTTCTTCCTTATAACTATATATTCTCTATGTCAATTATTCAAGAACGATCACTTTATATTTCGGAACCAAAATCTTCATGATAATCCAACCAATCAAATAAGCAACAGCACATACACAAAAGATTATGAAATAACCGGCAGGCTTGCCAGTGAAGCCCATAAATGTCATCTGAGTTGCATCTGCATAAACAAACAAATTCCCAGCCACTTTCTGTAAAATCATAGAACCGACCCCTCCGGCCATACCACCAATACCCGTAACGGTTGCAATAGCCGATTTCGGGAACATATCACCGACAGTCGAGAAAATATTGGCAGACCATGACTGGTGAGCTGCACCACCAATACCGATCATGATAACCGGGAACCACGGTGAAATCGTACCCAACGGCTGCGCCAACAGTACCAGTAACGGGAAGAAAGCAAAAATCAACATCGCTTTCATACGGGCAGCATACGGGTTCATCCCACTCCGGTTAATAAAGATCGTCGGTAGTTTACCTCCATAAATAGACAACATCGTGATGGCATACAGAGTAAAGATCAACCCCATGCCCAACGGATCGGAGGTCTTGATACCGAACTGCGTATTTAGGTAAGAAGGAGTCCAAAAAAGGAAAAACCACCAAACCCCGTCCGTCATGAATTTACCGACAACAAAGGCCCAAGTCTGTTTGAACGTGAAACATTGCAAGAAACTGATCTTCTTCTCGTGTTCTTCTTCAACGACAACAACGTCTTTTTCGTTTTTATCCTGTTCAATATACTCCAACTCAGCTTTATTCACATGTTTGCTCTTCTCCGGAGTCGTGTACATAAATACCCACAAACCCATCCAGACAAAACCGAGCGCACCAATCACGATAAAAGCCATCTCCCAACCCCAAGCTTTTGCCAACAAGGGAATAGAGATAGGAGCGACCAAAGCACCAATAGAAGCACCGGCATTGAAGATCGAAGTCGCATAAGCACGGTCTTTCTTTGGGAAGTATTCAGCCGTCACCTTGATGGCAGCAGGGAAGTTACCCGCTTCACCCAATGCCAGAATACAACGGGCGGCCAGAAAGAAATACATACTCACGGTTGCCAATATCACAACAACATCTCCTGTCGCTGCAATCAATTCGGCTGCACTATTCATTCCGACATAATGTTCGGTTGCAATACCGCAACCGGCATGGAGACAGGCTCCGAACGACCAAACACCGATAGCCCAAAGATATCCTTTCTTCGTACCCATCCAGTCGATAAAACGGCCGGCAAACAGCATACAGATTGCATACACAATTGAGAAAACTGATGTTATCGTACCGTAATGGGATTCATCCCAATGGAACTCCGGTTTGATAAATTCATCCCAGGTCAAAGAAAGAACCTGGCGATCGAGGTAATTCACTGTTGTTGCAAAAAATAACATCGCACAGATTGTCCATCTGTAATTTGTCATTTTCTCACTTGCTTTTTGAAATGTGTTCATGATATTAATATTCGTTTTTCATAATACGGGGCAAATATAAGGCATTTTTTTTGTTCTACACAAGTTTGTGTGTGCGAATACACGAAGTATTTTTATTTCTTTCACATCCCACCCCTGATTCTTAGAGGTTTGATTTGCATAAAATAAGCATTTTATGTACGTTTGCCCCTCCAATGTAAACTTTATAAATACCATGATTATTATGAAAAAGATTATTTATCTGGTACTTCTGTCCCTGATAACCGGTCTGGTCGCCCAGGCCTATGAAAAAACAGGCGAATGGAACGGATGTGACCGCTACGATTTCACCTTCAAGGATCGCCAGGCAACCATTGTCGTTCCTAAAAAAGCTGCCAAAGGAAATCCATGGATCTGGCGTCCAGCGTTCTTCGACGCTTTTCCAAGTGTAGACAAAGCATTATTGGAAAAAGGGTTCCACATTGTCTATTACGACGTAACTCATCTATATGGAAGTCCAAGAGCAGTTTCTCTGGGCACCGAATTCTATGAGAATATGACGGATCTTTACAATCTTTCCGAAAAAGTCACACTGGAAGGATTCAGTCGCGGCGGTTTGTTCGTCTTCAACTGGGCGGCCCAAAATACAGAGAAAGTGGCTTGTATATATGTAGACGCTCCTGTTTGCGACGTGTTTAGCTGGCCGGGAAGAAAAAACACGGCTTTGTGGAATGATCTGTTGAAGGAATGGAACCTGACAGATGCCGGAATGGAACATTTCAAAGGGAACCCGATCGACAACCTCGCCCCGATTGCAGCCGCAGGCATACCGATCATCAGTGTATGCGGCGATAGCGATCAGACCGTCCCCTACAAGGAAAACATGGATGTCGTACGTTCGCGCTACCTTGCGGCAGGAGGTCCGGTGGAAGTTATCCTAAAGAAAGGGTGCGACCATCATCCACATAGTTTGGACAATCCGGAACCGGTAGTAGACTTCATCCTTCGCCAGCAGCCGGAGTACGAAAAGTACATACATTATAATATACGCGGAAGTTTACAGAATTCGTTCCGTAAATTCGAAAAAGAACGCCGGGCACGGGTCGCTTTTCTGGGAGGCTCCATCACGGAAATGAACGGATGGCGCAATATGATAGAACAACAGCTACAGCAACGTTTCCCTTATACACAGTTCGAATGGGTAGAAGCAGGCATCGGTTCGACCGGGACGACTCCGGGTTCTTTCCGCCTGCAGCATGATATCCTTTCGAAGGGGAAAGTCGACCTTCTTTTCGTCGAGGCCGCCGTAAACGACGACACGAACAGATTCAGTGCCCTCGAACAGGTGCGCGGTATGGAAGGGGAAGTGCGCCATGCTTTGGAAAGCAATCCAGAAATGGATATCGTGATGCTGCACTTCATCTATGATCCGTTTATCCCAATGATCGCCCGCCGTCAGATGCCAGATGTCATCCTAAATCACGAACGGGTGGCGAACCACTACCTTATTCCTTCGATCAATCTCTGCCAGGAGATCGGTGAACGAATGCAAGACGGCGAATTTACCTGGGACGATTTCGGCGGCACTCATCCGAAACCTTTCGGACATAAGTTTTATGCTGCTGCCATCGGCCACCTTTTCGATGAGATGTGGAAAGGAGTTTCACCGGCAGGAACGATCGAGGCACACGAAATCCCGGCCAAGCCACTGGATCCCTACAGTTATTATAACGGAGATTTCATTGCTCTCGAAAAAGCCCACTTAAACAAAGGTTGGAAATTAGTAGACAACTGGCATCCCGACAACAAGGCCGGCAAGCGGAACGGCTTTGTCGATGTTCCTATGTTAGAAGCTACACGTCCAGGAGACCGACTAACACTGGATTTCCATGGGAAAGCGATCGGCATCTTCTGCGTCAGCGGACCTTCTGCAGGAATTTTGGAATATAGTGTCGACGGCGCCCCGTTCAAAGAACTGAATACTTTCACTGAATGGAGCCACAATCTTTATATCCCCTGGGTCTACATGCTAGAAACGGAACTGAAAGACATGGATCACAAACTGGTTCTCCGTATATCAAAAAAGAAGAACCCCGCCTCACAGGGTACGGAATGCCAGATACGGAATTTCGTAGTGAACGGCAGATGAAGATTCTCCATTCAGCAAGAACCAAACTTTCTTTTTATATAAGTTTTCGAAAAAGGTGATGAAACTCAAATGTCAAGAGAGACAAGTAGGTAATTAGGAATATTCAGTAAATTACACAAAATCAGCCAACTAATTCATACTTAAATTATTGCAAATTAGTTAGCTTTTCATCTTTAGGTATTCCCCCCTAAAATACGGTTTGACGACCAAAACAGAGGAAATATCCAAACTAAGATATGGCGAAGATACAAAAGATTTCAGAAATTCATCCTACTTTGGGTTTTACAGAATTCGATATTCTGGAAAAATATCGTAAGAGTTTTCAAAAGAGTGAACTTGGCAGTCTTCACTCTGTGTTTCCATTTTAGAATATAGCGTCAACTTTTATTTTTTTAAACATTTACTGAATATCCCTATTTACTTTAAAATAAGCCATATGCCTTTGAGAAAATGTACTTATTCGTATGATAGCATGATCATGGAAAAAGCTCCTTCATACCATCCATCATTTTTACTCCCATTGATTTTTAATGGATTGACAACAAATCATGATAATATGATGGAAATTTTTGCTAAAGAGATCTAATTTTGGAAAAAGGTTTATTTGTCATCAAAACAAAAGTAATACCCAGACTCTTTCTTTAATCATTTAGAATTCATTACCAATATCCAGTCATTCCCTACACCCGAACTTACTGGCTTAGCCCTATAAAATCCTTTTGCTGGGACCTCTCCTATCAAAGTATATTGTCCAGTACGGGGATTATACCACTGCAATATTAAAGTTATAGCTTCCGATAATGTTTCTAGACAAACATCCACAGGATTACCGTTCGGTAAATAAACAAATGCATATCCCTTGCCTTGTACCGCAACTGCCATATCTCCGATCACCAGCTGCTTCGTCAAGATTATCTCAGGAGCAGGACGACGGCTGAAAAAATCATACTTCTCGAATAGTCTGCGAGCATGTATCATATTTCCAGCACCCGGCAAATCCAAGTCATCATACCAGTTATTGAGCACATTACCCGTCGGCTCATAAACAGGTGACATACATTGCCAAATCGGATGACAACCATACGTATGTCCCGCTGCCCCTGAAAAAAGGCTCCAATATAAGGCTTGCCGGGTATTTGTATCGTCGAACCAAGTGGTAGAGGTGCAGATGTCACCCCTAACAGGATGGTCTTCATAACAAGGCTCCATATTGATACACGGTTTTACTGGAAGTTTGTCATAATCTCTGACAATCAGATTTTCAAATATATCGAAACTGCAATTGGCATGTCCGGTTTGGCTGCTGTTAAAATCAAGCCAGTCAGCATTGTGAAACCATTGGCTGGAAGTATGGCGTCCATAAGGATGAAATGTCATCAGATGATTCTTGTCTATCGACTTGATCGCATTTGCCAACACATTCCAGACAGGCATATTGGCATCGCCTCCATTCCGGTCACCCCCGATTATCCAAATGATATTGGGATAATCTTTATAGCGGTTTGCCAAAAAACGGCCATAACCGGCAATATTCCGTTCATTAAAAATAACGGGGCCGATTCCCCATTGTTTATCAACTTTATCACCCCAGGTCGGCAACAATCCCATATATAACCCTTTCGCCGCAGCCTTATTTATGATCCGATCCACCCAGTTAAAATAGGCTTCATCAGGCTGAGCCGGATCATTATTCACCAATGGCCGGTTACCATTCCGATCCGGTGTATTCAAGCCATCCAATTCTGCTAAAATCACCGCTTGTATGACATTGAACCCCTTTTCCCGCCGGTTTTCCAGATACCAGTCTATCTCTTCTTCTGTCAAACGATGAAATAATTCCCAGGCAGTGTCGCCCATATAAAAAAACGGAGTTCCATCCGCATGAACCAAAAACCGTTTATTCTCAGAAACAACAAGAGGCCCATGTGAAAAGTCTACAGATTTGCCAACCCAAGGGAGATACGAATAATCAGGAATGTTTTTCCCTAACATCAAATCCGTTATCTTCCCGGCTAACTCCTTAACATTCGCCTCCGGCCTAAAGCGTACGATAAATTGATTTCCTTTCTTACCGGGTATCCACCGATTACTACCGTCCGCTTCAAGCAAACAAGAGCCGGCATTATCCAATTCTAAATAATGGGAAGCCTCATCTGCCAACAAAAAAGCAGTAACCTGGTCCCAACTGGCGCGCCCTTTAAAGTCGTTATATAATTCATAAGCCCTATACATGGGATTTTCAGGGTTTAGCTCTGCTTTCAATGCCAGATCGCCCGTAATAATCCGTTCACCAATCTCCCATCCACAAAATACGACTTCTTTTGTCCAGTTAGCCAAACAAAATACTGTTGACCCCGGATCAGGTCGTGAAAAATTAGCTTCTTTTCCTTCCGGAAACAATCCCCCCATACAATACCATCTCTTAACCTTCGCCTCGACTAATTGTTTCCCGTTAAGATGAGAATACTGGTCTGCCGGTGATTGAAGTAGCCTCTGCAAACTGCTCAAATGACCAATTGTCAAAATTACAACAGAATGATTAGGGCTTCCGGCCAATAATTTTCGATAGGTATTAGTAGCTGTTTCCGCATCTTTCCAAGAAGGAAGGTCGTGCGGAAACTCTTCCGAAATCTGCCGGGTGTAACGAGAATGGTTTTTCAAAAAAGATTGTCCTTCCAGAAAGCCCAACGGTAAGTCACCCATTCCATAATACGCATTGAAAGCACTCACACAAGTTACAGCAAAAGGATCATCGCTTGTCACTATAGTCCCCAGCAGATTTATCTTGTGTTGCTTATGCAAGGTATAAAGCATTGCCAATGTCCCGGCATCATCCACATCCGAATCGATATCGGTATCCACAATAACCCTTTGCCGAGCCACAACTAACAATGGCAACAATAACATTACAAATACAGAAATCAATCGTTTTTTCATATTTTATTCAATGTTTATCAGGTGGTATTACCATTAAATCCTCCAGAATCCGTCCCAATCGTCCACGATCCATCTTTTGTTTGATATATCGTTGATTTCCTTCCGAATGATCCTTCCACACAAAACTACAATTATTTTTAATATCTATATATCCACATTCGCTTAAATTCCAATAATTTAATATGCCCCTTACCGCCAGTAAAACTGCAGTCGGGTCAGCCGTATGATGATTCCAATGTTCGACCTTCGCTCTTTCCCTGTGCAGTTGATAAGCACGCCGAACCGGATTATCAATAGGTGTATCTTTTAAGCGATCTCCTACAAATATCGTATGCCCGATTTCCCTACCGGCAAAAACTATTTTTCCAGGCCAATGAGTAATCGCATACACTGCTGATTCGGGATCACGCGTAAAGTTTACATTATCCGACGCATCATCAACCGGGAAGTTACCTCCCATACAAATCCAAACTTTCACTTTCTTTCGTATCAGTTCCGTTCCATTTAATGCAGAATAACGGTCAGGGGTACTTTTTAAGAGAGGTGCCAGATTAGACATATAACCTACGGTCAAAACAACCACCGATGAATCTTCCTGTCCACTCAAAATCTTCCGGTATAAGGCTACGGCATCATAAGCTTCCGTATTTGACTTCAACCGATGTGGAAATTCCGCCGCAACCGAATCCAAAAAAGATGAATTATCCCGGTAAACCCCATAATCTTTTTTCGGGACACCGATCGGAACTTCCGGCCTATTATAATATGTATTTATAGCATCTACCACCGGCCCTGACATAGGGTAAGAAGAAGTTACCATCGTTGCCAATATTTCAGCCTCTCCGGCATCGGCCAATTTATGTAGGATTCCCAAAGCGGCCACATCATCACAGTCGGTCAACATATCTGTGTCAAATATGATTTTCACACAAGTGCTTTTTCTTTCCGATGCAAAAGCAGGACAAATATTCAATACTAAAAAGAGAAGTATCCAGGCATAAACGCCTGGGTACTTCTTTCTTCTATTACTAATTGCCATAGCCTTCATTCTGTGGAAAATCTTCCGGATTTGAAATACGGGTCAACTGGTCTCTCGGGATCGGGCGAAGTACATGATATTCCTGGAATTTACCGGCTACGATCTCATTCATATCCGGATTATTCATGCGCTCATACAATTTACCTGTACGTTTCAAGTCATACCAACGGCAGAATTCACCGGCCATCTCACGTGCCCTTTCATCCAAAATGAAATCAATATTGATCCGGTCTGCCGTTATCTCCATCTCTTTTTCCTTACCCGGTAGAGCTGCACGTTTACGAATCACATTAATATATTCAGCTGCTTTTTTATTGTCTCCCAACAAATGACATGCTTCCGCGGCCAGCAAATAGGTTTCTCCCAAACGGAAAACCACAATATCACGGACTCCTTTCATTTCATTCGCACTCGGACGTAATGGATCTTGCAACTTTATTAAAGTCGTGTACATCGTTCCACTTTGGAATTTCGTATTAGATGGCCACTCGCCATTCGGATTTGTTTCCGACTGGACCTTATCCTGCAACTCCTCTCTCATTTCATCCGGCATCCATACCCAAACCGGCCATACAGCCTTCACTTGTTCTTTGGTCCAGGGATGTTTCGGAATAATCATGACTGAATCTCCTTTTTTCCACACAACCTCTTCCGATTTCTTTGAATAAGGGCTGAAAACCATATCGGTTGCTTCTTCTTTATTCACACGCCAGAAAGTACGGTAACAATCCTCCCAACGGGCATCTTTTGTCTCATCATATAATTCCTGCAAATAATAAGTTGGGCGAATACGGCTCCAGGGACGTCCATAGGTCAGATCTCTAACAAGAGCATTTGGATAATGATCAGAATAAGACGCTGTAAACATAGTATGCAATTCATTACCCGATCCATTCAACTCTGTATTTTGCGTAAATAATATCGGGAATAAAACTTCCGAATTACGTATATTATCCGTACTCCACAGATCTTTATGAGAATTCATTAGAGAATGGGCCGAAGAAGCGATGACTTCTTCAGATAGTCTCTTCGCTTCTGATACATCCTTATCAGAACGTTTAACTGTCAAATAAACTCGAGCCAAATGATGTTTTGCGGCTTCTCTTGTAATACGCCCGTAAACACTTTGTTCTTGAGGCAGATTCTCTACGCAAAAATTCAATTCATCAATAATAAAATTCCAAATCTCAGCAGCAGGTGTTTTATAAGCCTCCGTAATCAATGATTCCGTAGGTTCTGTCCTAAGCTCTACATCCCCGTATTGCTGTACTAAATGATAATAAAAATGTGCCCGGATAAATTTGGCTTCACCTAAAAACTGCGCCCTTTTAGCGTCTGCCAAGTCTGGTATTTCGTTATTTTCCAAGGCTTTGATGATCGCATTTGCCTGATTGATGGAAATGTAACAATTATTCCACAACTTAGACACACTCCCTGACGTTGCATCGATTGTCCAAGTTCGAAACTCCACATCCATAGCCTGTGCACTTTTCCAGATATCAGTCGGAGCTTCACACATATAAAGAATATATCCAGTCCTATACAATTCCCTCAAACGAAAATACAAGCCATTCACCCCTTGCTCGGCCTCCTTTGCTGTCGTAAAAAAATTGCCGGCCGTAATTTTATTATAAGGAGTTTCTTCTAAAAAAGAAGAACAAGATTGTAATGTGCAACAAACAACTAGTAGATATAAATATAATGTTCTCATAATATTACTCTATTTAAAATGAAACATTTAAGCCAAATACAAAAGAAGTCAACGGCCTATGGCTACCATAATCATAACAATTCTCCGGATCAAGGCCTTCAAACTGGTTGAACGTCCAAACAAAAGGATTATCTACTGCCAGATAAACTCTTAAACGATTAGCTCTAATCTTTTCTATCAATTCTCCAGGGAAAGTATAACCCAGATTAATATTCTTCATACGCAAAAAAGATAAATTACGATAAGAATAGTCACTTTGGGTCAAAAGAGGCAAAGCATTCGAACCGATCGGTTTAGGAAATGTTTTGGATGGATTATCCGGAGTCCAGAAATCCACATCCAAATGATTCATGCGTGAAGATCCCGCTTCATAAGTCAACACACCGATCTGCTGCCCATATCCAGCACGACTATAAAAATATAGATTCAAATCAAAATCTTTATATTTGAGCGTCGTATTCAAACCTGCCGTAAATTTTGGTATTTTATTAAAAATGAACTGGTCTTCCTGATCATATTTTCCATTCGAATTAACATCTTGCACTTTAGGATCACCAAGAGTATAACCATATTTTTTTGCTTCTTCTATCTCTTCTGTTTGCCAAACGCCTGCATATTTATACAACAATTCTACCTGAAGCGGCTTTCCGACAAACCATTTATTACCCCGGTCTTCATTTGCATCATCATATAACTCCACAATCTCGTTCTTGTTATAGGCAAATGTCAATCCCACAGTCCACTCCCAATCTTTATTGACAAACGGCACCGTATTCAAAGCAACTTCCACACCTGAATTTCTCGTTTTACCGATATTTTGCCAAGTCGATCCATAACCAGTCGTAATCGGAAGTAGCCGTTTCATCAACAAATCATGGGTATCCCGACGATACAGATCAATTGAACCTTCAATTCGATTCCTAAAGAAGCCGAAATCCACGCCGATATTATATTCTTCGGTACGCTCCCAGCCCAGATCTGGATTCGCTAACTCAGTCGGTAAATAACCAATGGCTGATTCTTCCCCGATACCCATAACGTACGGATATTTAGAGAAGGCTCCTAACGTCGAATAAGTACCAATTGCCGTATTTCCCGTATTCCCCCAACTCAATCTCATTTTTAAATTAGAAATAGCATCCACATTCTGCATAAAAGGTTCGGAATTAATTCTCCATGCCAAAGCGACTGATGGAAAGAAGTCCCATTTATTTTCATCTGCTAACCGGGATGATCCATCATAGCGCCCAGTCAATGTGAGTAAATATTTATCCATCAATGTATAGTTAATACGTCCCATAAATGAGAGTAACGACCATTTGGAATATGAAGATGTCCGTCCAAAAATATCCGGTGCTTCATTCACATTGTACCACTTACCATAGTAAGGGACATCAGAGCCTGTCAATTGTACATAATCAGTCGTATACGTTTGCATATCATGTACCGCCGATACACTCAAATTATGGATTCCGATTTGTTTCTCATACTTCAATATATTCGTAAAAGTCAAAGATTTCTCTGTTGTCTTCTTATACGACAATGAATTATATGACATTAGATTCATATACGGGCTGTTATAACTGCCATCTTCTATAAACTGAAAGTCCGGAGTCAAGCTCGTACGAAAGCTCAATCCATCAATTATATCCAATTCCGCAGAGAAATTAAAGAAAGCACGATCTCTAAACGATTGGCTGACCAAATATTCATCGCTAACATAATATTTAGGATTAATCTGCATGAAACTTTCACAATAAGGACTTGGATAATATTGTAAAGCTCCTTGATCATCATATATTCGAGTAACTGGATTAAGAGTCGTTCCATTCTGAAACACACTGTTATTCCCATTATTGGTTGTCCGATGCGAGTACATGGCCGAATAGCTTAACTTCAGACGGTCAAAAAGCTCGACATCGCCATTATAGCGCAAACTGAAGCGCTCGCTTGACATATTATCTATTATACTTTGATTTTTATTGTACCCTAATACAACCAAGTTAGACATATTATCTCTACCTACATTAACCGTTATATTGTTGTCTGTCTGAAAACCTGTTCCGGAAAACATTTCGTCTTGCCAATCTACATAGTTTTTATTTTCCAAAATGTCTGTAACACCCACAAACAATTCAGCATCCGTTTTTCCCGGATTAGCAGCCCTCAAGTAATCAGCCCATTTATCGCCGGACATCATATTATAATCTTTAAACGACTTGGATATACCGACAAATCCATCATAGGAAACAGATACCTTACCGTCCATTTTTCCTCTTTTTGTCGTAATGATGATAACCCCGTTAGAGCCTCTCGAACCATAAATAGCAGTCGAAGAAGCATCCTTCAAAACATCTATCGCTTCGATTTCTGCCGGATTTATATCGGATATTTTTCCTCCAAAAGGTGCTCCATCCAAAACAATTAACGGATCGTTACCTGCATTCAAAGAGTTATAACCACGAATAATGGGTGTAGAAGTGTCACCGGGTTTATTGCCAACTGTAATATCCAGACCTGCAACCTTCCCCTGCAATCCCTGTACCGGATCACGCAGGACTGCTTGGTTCTCAAGAACAGTGGAACGGACCTGAGAAACAGAACCTGTCAAATCACTCTTTCTTACAGAACCATAACCAATGACCACCACTTCATCGATCAATTGATTATCTTCTTTTAATTTCACATTGATAACAGAGCGATTACCCACTGTTATATTCTGAGGAACATAACCGATAAAAGAAAAAACCAATACAGCCTTTGTTGTCGGCACATTGATTGCATATTTTCCATCTATGTCGGTAATTGTTCCGACAGTCGAGCCTTTCAGACTTACGCTTACTCCCGAAACCGGTTCACCTGCCTCATCAGTAACCAATCCCACGACCTGTATGGAAGCATCGGCTTTTGCCAACATTTTGCTTACATCGTCTTTATTCGAGGTTATAACAATATAGCGATCGATCAATTTGTAACCGATATCCGTTCCCTCAAAAAGTTGGTCCAGAATAGCAGTAATACTTTTCTCTCCGGTTCTTACGTTTTGCTTTTTCACTGCGCTTAGAACCGTACTGTTAAAGAAAAAGCGGTAGTCCGATTGTTTCTCTATTTCTCTGAAAACGTCCGTTAAGGACACATTCTCTAAATTCAGGTTAACAGTTGCATTTTGAGAATACGTGTTATTGGCCTGCAAGCAGAATGTAACAAGGAATAAAAAGATTGTTATCAGCTTCATTTTTAGCCATATTTTTTGTAGTATCAAAAGTTTAACACCCTTGATTAAATATTTTTTTTTCATATCTTTGTTGTACGATTAGATATTAGACAATAATTTTGTTGTTTGATATTCGAGGAGGTGTGTCGTAATACACGATGCACCTCCTTTTTTTCGTTGGCTGTAAAAAGT
>OJQQ01000367.1_pt1 | contig 14417 bp, 9 predicted proteins | sample 1599021 | NCBI WGS metagenome assembly OJQQ01 (sample SAMN03922521, study PRJEB24848) | human gut metagenome | isolation source: stool sample | host: Homo sapiens | place: Germany | collected 2010-02
AAGCAGACAGTACAGGGGCTTCTGGAGGCACTGGAAGATATGACCGAGAAGCAGGCTGCCTGTTTCCCCAACAACGGCACCGTCCTGCTCAACGACAAAACAGTCGGTGCGCTGCGCCAATACCTCCATTCCGCTGTTGAGGAGGATGCAGAGCATGGCTAAATTGACAAAAGCCCAGGCCAAACTTCACGAGAAGGCAGTGAAGTTGCTACAGTGCAAGGAATTGAGCGAAGCCGACACACGCTTTGTTTTTAATCACTACCGCGAAGACGCCAACCATATCAATAGTACAGCAGGAGCCTTTTTTACACCATACGGACTGGCCCGTGACTTTAGGCTGCATATCCCGCTCAATTACAAAGACCACGTCAAACTCATCGATCTCTGCGCTGGTATCGGCATACTCAGTTATATGGCGGCACGTGCTTGCGATAATCATAACCAGTGCAGTGTGGAAATCACATGCATTGAAATCAATCAAGATTATGTAGATGTTGGAAAACAACTTCTGCCAGAAGCAACATGGATCTGCAGCGACGCCCTCGATCCGGCTCTGCTCAGTAGTCTTGGGCATTTCGACTGCGCCATCTCAAATCCGCCATTCGGGCGCATCCACTCTCCATACCGTAGGAATTACAGCAGCAGTCAGTTTGAGTATATGGTCATTGAGGCTGCTGCTTCAATTGCCGACGCAGGTGTTTTTATCATCCCCCAGATAAGCGCGCCATTTGTTTACAGTGGCACAAATAATGTGCGCTGGCGGGAGACAGGCCCCGCTCGTCTATTTGAGCAACAGACAGGTATTGAACTGGATTTTAATGTCGGGATCGACACATCACAATACCAGGCTGATTGGCATGGGACATCCCCACACTGCGAAATCGTCTGCTGTGATTTTACCAAGCGTACCGGTCAGTTGACCATGATGCCGCTGAATATAGGAATTGCCTAATTTGTTGTCAAAGATTTCTGAAAGAGCCGGGGACCTTGTTAACGATGTCCCCGGCTCTTTTTTATTTCTGTTTTTTGAGTTTCTTTCCTCCTCGTTTGATTGACCGAAAGGGAAACAAATGGACAGTATAGAGTCCTCAGGAATAACACCTACAATCTCTATAACACACTGCAACTAAAGGAGAATAGTTCTCTAACATTTCTTTCTACGGTCAAAAGTCCGGAAGTCTCTGTCGTTCAAAAGACTTCCGGACTTCGCCATTTTACTTTTTCTTATGCTTCGCTGTTCAGCTTCCACCGGGCACTCTCGCTCTGGAGCTCCACCATGCGGCGGTAGAGGCCGCCGCGCTCCATCAGCTCCGCCGGAGTTCCCTGCTCGGCTACATGACCGTTTTCCAGCACCACGATGTGGTCCGCCCCGGCCACGGTTCGCATCCGGTGGGCGATAACCAACACCGTCTTGCCGGCCAGCAGGCGGGAGAGGGCGCCCTGCACCTTGGTCTCGTTCTCCACATCCAGGCTGGCGGTGGCCTCGTCCAGCAGGACGATGGGGGCATTCTTCAAAAGCGCCCGGGCAATGGAGATGCGCTGCCGCTCCCCGCCGGAGAGCTTCGCCCCGTTTTCTCCGATGGGGGTGTCATAGCCCTGGGGCAGTCGGCGGATGAACTCCCCGCAGTTAGCGGCCTCCGCCGCGGCCCGCACCTCTTCGTCGGTGGCGCCCCGCTTGCCCAGGCGGATGTTCTCCATCACGGTATCGTCAAAGAGCACCACATCCTGGAACACCATGGAGTAGTCGGTCAGCAGCGCCTCCGGGTCCACGGTGGAGATGTCCAAGCCGCCTACCCGGATGGTGCCCTCCGTAACATCCCACAGCCGGGCGGCCAGCCGGGCGCAGGTGCTCTTGCCGGAGCCGGAGGGTCCCACCAGAGCGGTCACTTCACCCTCCCGGGCGGTAAAGTTCACACCGTCCAGTACCTTCTTCTTGTCGTAGGCGAAGCCCACATGGTCGAACACAATGTCGTGGCCCTTGGGCTGGAAACGCTCCACTCCCTCGGCGGTGGGGGTGTTATAGATTTCGTTCATGCGGTCGGCAGACACCTGGGACACGAACAGCTCTGCAATGAGGGCCAAGCTCTGGTCGAAGGGGGCGTACACACGGGTGATGACCAGCAGGAACAAAAACAGCAGCATGAAGTCGATCTGTCCGGAGACGATCAGGCTGGCCCCCGCCAGGATGGTGGTGGCGACCCCCAGGCGCATGATGACGCTGGCCGCATTGACAAAGATGCCGGTGCCCAGCTCGCCCTGGATGGTGACCTTCTCATGGTCGTCGATCTTCTGGTTGAGCCCGGCCAGATAGCGCACCTCCTGGTTGGTGGCGCGGATCTCCCGGACGTTTTCCAACGCCTCCTGGATGCCGTCGGAGACACGGATTGCGGCCTGTTTCGTCCGCTCCGAGGCCCGGGCGGAGATCTTCCGGGTGCCGAACAGCAGGCCGAAGGCCACCGGCACCCCCCACAGGCAGGCGATAGTCAGCCGCCAGTCATATACCAGCAGGCAAACCGCGATAATGGCCGTGGAGATGTAGGCGCCGTACAGGTATCCCAGCACATGGGACCAGACGTGCTCCATGCGGTTCACATCGCCCATGAGGGTCTCGGTCAGGTCCGCCAGATCCCGCTTGCCGAAGTAGCCCAAGGGCAGCTTGCGCAGCCGCTCCGCCAGGCTGAGGCGGGTGGACTTCACCTCGTTGTAGACCAGGCCGTAAGTGGCGTGGTACTGCTGCAGGTGGGTCACAAAGGACAGAATGACGAACGCGATTACCAGCCCAAGAAAGAGCGCCGGGCCGGGCAGCGGCGCTCCGTCCGTCAGGGTTCCCATCAGGCCGTACATCAACAGGTACAGGATGCCCATGCCGTCCATGACGACCAGATTGACAATGACCGTCCAGAAAGCGCCCTTTTTGGCGTTTTTCACGCCCTGGTCGGTGAGGGCGTATTTGCGCTGAAAGTTTTTGCCGAACATCTTCTTCACCCCTCTCTCACTGTTCGCTGGTGATCTTCCACTGGACCGCCTGGTTGTAATCCGCCCACATCCGGGCATAGAGGCCGCCGGCGGCGGTCAGCTCCTGATGGGAGCCCTGCTCCGCAATGCGGCCCTCCTCCAACACGAGAATTTTGTCCGCGCCCACGACGGTGGACAGGCGGTGGGCGATCATGATAACGGTGCGGCCCCGGGTCAGCTCGGAGAACGCCTTTTGGATCAGCGCCTCGTTCTCGGGGTCCGCGAAAGCGGTGGCCTCATCCAGGACCACGATGGGCGCATCCTTTAAGATGGCCCGGGCCAGGGCGATGCGCTGCTGCTCGCCGCCGGAGAGATAGGTCCCCTCGGAGCCGATCAGGGTGTCCATGCCCTGGGGCAGCTTCTCCAGAATGTCCCCGCACTGGGCGGCCATCAGCGCCGCGCGCACCTGCTCTTGGGTGGCGTCTGGGCGGGCGGCCCGGACATTTTCAAAGATGGAGGCTTTGAACAGGCGGCTGTGCTGGAACACAAAGGCGATCTGGTCCATGAGCACATGGGGGTCGATCTGCCGCACATCCACGCCGCCCACCTTCACCGCGCCGGAGGCGGTGTCCCAGAACCGTGGGATCAGGCTGGCGGCGGTGGTCTTGCCGCCGCCGGAGGGCCCCACCAGGGCCACAGTCTGCCCCGGCTCCGCCGTGAAGGAGACATGGGAGAGGGCGGGGGTTTCCGCGCCGTCGTAGGTGAAGCTCACATCCTCAAATTCCACACGGCTGCTCTGGGGGGACTTGGGCTGCTCCGGCACTTTCAGCTCCGGGGCGCACATGACCTGGTCGATGCGGGCAAGCGCGGTGCTGGCCAGCATCATGCCCGATGCGGCGAACATGATCTTGGCAAGTGCCGTGGAGATGATGGCGGAGAACACCGCGTAAAAGGCGAAGTTTGTGACAAATCCTGTGAAGTCGCCGGCGGCCAGAGCCCCGGGCGCCAGGAACAGGGCCGCCGGTACCAGAAACACAAAGGCGCCCTCAGTGAAGGTCAGGTTGATGGATTGAGGTGTCCGGCAAATATCTGCCTGGTAGTGCTCGGCCTTGGTGCTGTAGTCCTCAATAGCCTCCTGGAACGCCTTGAAGGAGTAGACGGTCTGCTGGAAGATCTTGACTACAGGGATACCCCGGACGTACTCAGTGCCTGCTTTGGTAATGCGGTCCAGGGCCGCCTGATACTCTGCCAGAATCTTGGCGTTTTTGCCGCCCATCATGGAGAACATGGCCACAATGGAGATCACCGCAGCCAGCAGGCAGGCCGCCCCCATCCGCCAGTCAAAGACGAACATCATCACCAGCATGGCGATGAACAACGTGATGGTACCCACGATGTCCGCCAGGTTGTGGGCCAGCAGGGTCTCCGTGTCAGCCGCCGCCGCGTCCAGCCGCCCGCGGATGAGGCCGGAGGCGTTGGAGTCGAAAAAGCCCAGCGGGGCCTTCATCACATGGGCCACACCCTGCTTGCGGATATTGGACGCCGTGCGGAAGGCAGCCAGATGGGTACACATCAATCCCGCAAAATACAGGATGATGCCGGCCACCGCAAAGGCGAACGCCAGCCAGCCGTATTGGGCGACGCTCTGCGCCTTCGTCCAGTCCGGCGCCACCGCGATCAGGTCCCGGGCTGCCAGCCAGATGCAGATGTAGGGTGCCATGCTCAGCAGCATGGACACCGCCGACAGGGCCAGGCCCAGAAAGGTCAGGCCCTTGTGGCTGCCTGCGTAGCCCAACAGGACGGCCACATCACTCTTTTTCTTCTGCTTCATAAAAAACCTCCTTCTCAAAGTTAGCTAAAACTAACTGTCATCCAAAAAGACAGGGGGCTATCCCCCCATCAATTTCAGCCATCCGGCGGTGTAGAAGTCCCGGAGCTGATCCACATCCCGCATCGCCTGGTCCCGGGGCATGTCGTGAACCACGATCTCAAAGATGCCATTGAACATCCCGCTGGCGATGATATGGCACAGGGATTTGTCCAGCACCGGGATGTCCCGGCCCAGGCGGCGGAGTACCTCCATGTACCGTTGGGTGTATTCCACCTCTGCCTCCACCATGTTGTGGACGAAGTGCTCATAGCTGGTGCCCTCCGCCCGGCACAGGAGCAGCTTGACCGGCTCCCGGTGGGCACAGATGTAATCCACCATCCAGTGGACACAGCCAGAAGACTCCACGCCCATGTGCTCCGGCTGCTGCTCCTCAGGCAGCTCGGCGAAGGAGGTCTGGGCCGCCATGAACTTCCCCATGAGGGCGGCGGCATGGGGCTCCACGATAGAGGCGAACAGGGCCTCCTTGCTGGAAAAATAGCCGTAGAAGGCGCCGGTGGTCACCCCGGCATTCTTCACGATCTGCCGCAGGGAGGCCCCCTGGAAGCCTTTATCCAGGAATTCCGCCATAGCGGCCTCCTGAATTTTTTCCAATGTGGTAACAGATGTTTCTTCCACTGGAATCTCTCCTGTAACATCGTTATATAACGGTGTTATAATACAACCAGCCCCACAATTTGTCAAGGGGGGAAAGCCGAAAAAGCCCGGCGCAAGTGCGCCGGGCTTTTCGATCAAAATCTTTGCCCTGATTTGGGAAGGGGCAGAGCACGCATGCTGTGGAGGCTGACGCCCAGAGTGGACAGGTTGTGGAGCATGGCCGATGTGGCCGGCGGCAGCACACCCGCCGCGCCAAGGCCGATCAGCGCCCCGTTGAACCCGATGACGAATCGGTAGTTGGCTTGGATGCGGTTCATGAGGGCCATGGCCAGCTGTCGCAGCTGCACCAGCTCCCACAGGCTGTCGGCGGCGATGGTGATATCGGCGATCTCTCTGGCGATGGCCGCCCCGTCGCTGATGGCGATGCCTGCATCCGCTTCGGAGAGGGCAGGGGAATCGTTGATGCCGTCTCCCACCATGAGGACTGTGTGCCCCTCCCGCCGCAGGGCTGCCACATACTCCGCCTTGTCCGCCGGAAGCACCCCGGCCCGGAAGTCATCTACCCCCAGCTGGGCCGCAATGGCGGCGGCGGTGCGGGGGCTGTCCCCGGTGAGCATGACAGTCTTTTTCACGCCCAGTCTCCGCAGAGCGGAGAACACATCTTTTGCCTCCTCCCGCAGGGGGTCGGAGATACAGATCACGGCGGAGAGCACTCCGTCGATTGCCAGGTAGAGCTGGGAGAACTCCGGAGGCAGGGTGTCGAACTTTTCCTGCTCGCCTTCCGGAATGCGCACCTTCTCGTCCTCGAAGATAAAATGGGCACTGCCGATGCGCACTTGTTCCCCATCCACCGAGCTGGCGATGCCGTGCGCCACCAGATACTCCACCTTGGCATGGCGTTCCTCATGGCGCAGGCCTCGGCGGCGGGCCGCTTCCACTACGGCGTTGGCCATGGAGTGGGGGAAGTGTTCCTCCAGGCAGGCGGCCAGGCGGAGCATCTCCGCCTCATTCTTGCCGTTGAAGGGGATGATCTGGGCCACCTGGGGACAGGCGTGGGTAAGGGTGCCGGTCTTATCAAAGATGATGGTGTCCGCTTTGGCTGTGGCTTCCAGAAACCTGCCGCCCTTGACGGTGATGTGCTCACGCCCGGCCTCCCGCATGGCAGACATGACTGCCAAAGGCATCGCCAGCTTTAAGGCACAGGAGAAGTCCACCATGAGCACCGACAGGGCTCGGGTCACATTCCGGGTGAGGAGCAAATCCAGCAGGCTCCCGGCGAAGGTATAGGGCACCAGCTTGTCGGCCAGGTTGGACGCCTTGGCTTCAGCGGCAGACTTCATCTGCTCCGACCGCTGGATCATGTCCACAATCTGGTCGTACCGGCCCTGGCCGGATGCTTGCTTCACCTCCAGGGCGCACTCGCCCTCCTCCACCACGGTGCCGGCGTACAGCGCCCCTCCGGGACGCTTGGCCACAGGGACGGACTCGCCTGTGAGGGAGGCTTGATTGACGGTGATCTCACCCTCCGCCACCACGCCGTCCAGAGGGATGACGCCCCCGGCCCGGACCACAACCAGATCGCCGGGCTTCACTTGTCCAATGGAGACCAGTACCTCGTCGTTCCCGTTTTTCAGCCACACCCGGTCTACGTGAAGGGACAAACTCTCCGCCAGGTCGGCCACAGACTTCTTCCTTGTCCAGTCTTCCAGCAGCTCCCCGATCTCCAGCAGGAACATGACGGTGCCGGCGGTGCCAAAGTCCCGGCGGCAGGCCGAAATCCCGATGGACAGGGCATCCAGCAGCTCCACCTTGATCTGACGCCGTCCCAGACAGCGAAGGCCCTTGCGCAGGAAAGGCGCCATGTGCCAAATCACCCGGGCAATCCGCAGCGGCGCAGGCAGGAACAGGGTGGCCGCCGCCTTTACTGCCACCTTACCCACCAGTTTCTCCTGGAACTCCCGGTTCATAGCCCGGGTGCTGTGATCGGGGAGGGCGACAGACGCTTCTGCCCCGGCCCAGGTGAACGCGCCGAGTGCGGAGAGAACCGTTTCCCGCTCCCCTGTAAAGGTCACGATGATACAGCCTGTGCGCTCATGGACAGCGGCTTCCCGGACCCAGGGCTGGCCCTTCAGCCAGGTCTCCAGCAGGTCGGCCTGACGCAAGGTCAGGTTTTTCTGCCGGAGGCGCAGACGTAGCCGCCCCCGGCTCTCGTGTACGATGGTTGCTCGCATACAGGTACTCCTTCCTATGAAAAAGGGAGCCGCTTTCCGGCTCCCTTCCGCAGCTTTTAAGCCTCCTGACCCTCCACCTGGGTTTCGGCCTCCTTGGAGGCCCGGGCCTCATTGATGTCTTTGGCGGAGGCCACAATGTCGGCGGCGTTCTCTTGGACGGCGGTGACCGTCTCCATCACGCTGTCCTTCATCCGCAGGCCGGCGGCGGTGATGTGGATGTAGGCATTCTTGGCATCCTTGCTGGTCAGCAGCTTCACGCCGGCAGAGCCGAACAGAGCACCGCCCACAAAGCAGGCCAGTCTGACGTAATGCTTCATCATAGGATTCTTCCTTTCCGTGATTGGTTATTTGCGTTTGTAACCTGTGATCATCACCATGATCATGCAGATCACGGCGCCCCAGGCCCAGAAGCGATGTTGTTTCATCAAGATCTCCTCCTGTCTGGAAACAAGCCCGTCTCTTCGCGTATTAAAGTATTATAGCAGATGAAACGCCCGGTGTATCACCAAAACAGACGATGTTGTGCCGGTTCAGACATCCTTCCGGTACTTGGCCGGCGTCATACCGTACTGCCGGCGGAAGGCGGCGGTGAACTGGCTGGCACTGCCATATCCGACTGACTGAGCCACCCCCAGAACACTGAGGGAGGAGTCCCGCAGCAGCTCTGCCGCCCGTTCCATCCGCCGCTGCCGCAGCCAGGCGTGGACCGGCAGGCCGTACAGACGGCGGAAAGCATCCTTGAATGTTGTGGCGGAGAGCATGGCCATGCGGCTCAGGGCTGGGATGGTCAGGGGATCGGCCAGGTGATCCTCCATATAACGGCGCGTCTTTCCTAAAACCCGGACTACCTCCCGATCCAGTGCCGGGGCCGGGAGGACATTCGGCGCATTTCCCTCTGGGGCGGAGAGCAGATAGAGCAGCTCTGCCGATTTCCACACGCACCAGCGGGCCTGTTCGCTCTGGGGCAGGCAGTCCAGGTTGGCAAAGACCGCCCGGCTCCAGGTGCTGGGCCCCTCTACGGCACAGCCGTTCCGGCTGGCCATCCATCGCCGTACCTGCTCTGTGTCCAGAGAGAGGCCCCCCAGCAGCGCACACAGGGCCTCCAGGCTGTCCCGGGCGCTGCGGGCGTCCACTGCTACCAGGACTCCCTCCAGGGAGGTGCCGACCTTGACGGCGGACAGGCTGGAGGCGTCCGTGAGAAGAAGCACCTGCCGGGCACCTGCCGTCAGGGCCGATCCGTCCCGCCGGGTCAGTGTTACCGTCCCGGCAACACAGAACAAGGCCTCGAAATGCAGAGGCTCCAGTCGAAGGGGCAGGGGGAGAGGGCTCTTTTCCAGAGAGAACAGGCAGGCCCGGACGCCGGGCATCACCTGCGACCAGTCTCCACGGTCCGCCAGAACCTCTGCCAGCATCCGTCTGCCTCCTCTCTCTGCTGATCTGTGTCCCGGCCGCTTACCGGCCGAACAGCCCCTTCTTCCCCCAGGGCTCTTTCCGAATCTCCCCTGCGTCATAGCCGGTGGCCCGGATGGCTTCCCGCAGGGCTGCCTCATCCAACTCTGTTTCTGCGATCACCGTGGTCTCCTTTTTGCTCCGGGACGAGGTGACTTTCTTCACCGGAAAGGCTCTGCGCACCGCGTCGTTCACATGGCTCTCACACATGCCGCACATCATACCTGTCACCCGCACAGTATATTTCCACATATTCTGCCGCCTCCACTGCTGCTTCTATTAGTTAACGCTAACCGCAGGACAATCTTTTCCTGTCAGGGGAATTGTCCAGGTAATATCAGTCTGCTTTCCCATACAAATCAGTTAGCCAAATCTAACCAAAAACATTATAGAGCCGCATCTTCTGGTTTGTCAAGCCCCGGGACCGCGCAAGCATTGGCACCCGGCATGGTATTCCGGCAGGGACCTCTTAAAACCGGCTACGACCGTCTGGCAAACGGTACGCAAAGCGGCTGCTTTGAGAGAGGGGCGACCATACAAAAGCATTTGAACGGCGTGGCGCTCGAAAGAGGGGAAATTACGGATGTGCCTGCCTTTTATCGGCGTGTTGATTCCGTTTGCAGGAACCGCTTTCCGGCCTGCACCTTACTTTGGCCGGTGTCGGAGCAACGGCTCCCCCGCCTCCGCCAAAAGAGCCGGCAGGTGAAAGGGCCCCACACCCATCTGCGATGCTCCGCCACGATGGCGCTGGATGCATGGTGCCGGGCTAACAAGGAACATGCCCGGAACGAAGGACTTTCCTGCTCTCGACGGCCCTGCAGATTCTGAGCCGTGTTTCAGCCTGCGGCCCGATCTCCAGTTCTGCAGACGGCGGCAGAATCTCCTGGTCCTGCCGGGTTGACGTCTCTTCCAGATCTGATAAATTCGTCCTCGACTATCTGTCTCTTGCAGTTTGGCCTCTTTACCATGGCTGAAAATAGCGATTGCAGTCCTCTTGGGCCTGCTTCAGCGCTTCTTCTGGGGAACATACCCCCAAAACTGCCTGCTGGACATGGGCCGCCAGAATGGTCTCTAGTTGCAGCTCGCTGAAGTTCTGGTAGTAAGTGCTGTTGCTGCGGCGCTGCGCTGTGGGAAAGCTCTTTCGCGCAGTGGAGAGCCAGGGGTATTGCTCACTGATATCGCGGTTGCTGTATGCGGAACGGCAGGGAGACAGGCCGCCCAGCATCGTGAAGACCGGTGCCACCAAGTCCGCATACAGCCACTCCAAAAACTTGCAGGCAGCCGCAGGGCAGGTGCAGCTCTGGGTGATCCCGATCACGCCGCCGCCCAAAAGCGGCTTTCCGCCAGGGACGGGGGCAAAGCCCAGCTTACCAGCAATTCGGGACATCTGAGAGTTCAGAATGTGGGAGGCATAGTTGATAAACACCACCGTCATGGCGGCCGTTCCATCGGCAAAGCCCTCCAGAGCATTCTTCCAGAAATCATAGATCGTCCGGTCCGAATAAGAATATGTCTCCCGGTAGTTTTCCAGCGCACGCAGCGCCTCCGGCGTATCCAGGGTGATCCGGCCCTGACTATCCAGGAGACGTCCGTTCTCCGCAAAAAGGCGGGGCATGAATTCGCTGGGGCTTACGACAACATTGCCGATGGCTACCGTTGAACCGTACTGTGTGGGGGAGGCGGCATTGCAGCCTCTGGTAAAGAAAGACGCGACGCGGTTATAGTCGCGGAAGGTTTTGGGGACAGCAAGCTCCTCCCGGAAGTCCTCATAATACATCCGCTTATATGTGGGGTCGGTGAACAGATCCCGCCGGTAAAACAGCAGCTGGATGCTGGGATCATAGGGAACACAGCAGCGGTTGCCGTGGGCGGTGGTAAAATGCTGCCCCAGCTCCGGAATGGCTTTAGCCAGCAGCCCGTCCCAATCAAAGGGGATCTGGGCAAGGGGACGGTATACCTCCTCTCCAAGCTCATCCAGCCAGGCTACATCCATGCGGATCAAATCATACTGGCTGCGGGCGGGAGACTGGACCACCCGGTAGACATCCCGCAGAGAGGGCAGGACCGTCAGCTCCAGGTGGATGCCGGCGGTTTTCTCGAGATGCGGCGCCAGCCTGGCCAAAGCGGTGGTCGAGGGGGAGGCCATGGTCAGTATTCGTAAAGTTTGAGAATGCAGATGGCCCGGCACCATCTGCGCAGTGCGGAATCCGTCATTTTCCATATGGAGCTTTCCGGGCAGGACTTTTCCCTGTTCCAGGCGGGCCAGCAGCTGTTTCACAATCCGGTGGGCAAGTTGCTTGTAGTCCAGTTCATAAACTGAGGTCTCCGGATCCGTCACAGCGGCCTTTGTGGCCAGCGTAACAAAACGAGGCAGCGGCGCCTGACTGGAGTAGGCGCAGGCTGCCCGGACGGCATCCTCTCTGCGGCGATCCGAGCATATCATATAATCATACGCCTGGCCGCCGTCAAAAAACGCAAAGGCCCGCAGGCCGATCTGATAATTGCGGCAGTCCAGAAAGTTGACGGCTTCCTTATCCTGGCAGTGCGTACGGACACCCCTGATAAACAGAGCAGCATCCGGCAGCTCCGCGGCCTCTGTAAAGACGCCGATTCGGTCAGCACCTTGAGAGCAGACATAGTCCGCAATCTCCCGGCCAGCCTGCTCAGGATCAAAACCTGCGTACATCACATCCGGCTGTTCCGGACCTTCCCGCTGCAAAAAAACCAGCGGCAGGTCCGGAGCTTCGGCCCGGTAGTGAGACAATGCATCCGTCAGGCAGGTACTGGTAATGATCGCACTGAAACGGGCGTTCAATGCTTCCGTCAGCAGGGACAGTTCTCTGCTCTCCATAGAGCGGGTGGAATAGAGCTGTACAGAATATCCTCTCTGTGAAAACTCGCTTTGAAAGACCTCATACATAGCCGCCCAGTGGGTGTACTCGATCCCCGGAAGCATAACCGCGATTGCCCGGTCCTTTCCCAGCCGCAGACTTTGGGCCTTGGCATTGACCTTATAGCCCAGCTTTTCCGCCGCCTGCCAGACCAAACGAATCTTTTCTACACTGACATTTCCGCGGCCGTTGATGACATTGGATACGGTTCCGTGGGAGACACCGGCCTCCCTTGCAATATCTTTGATAGTAGGCATCCCGGCGCCTCCTTCCGCTGATCTGTTTTTATTGTACTATGTGAGTTTGTTCCTGGCAAGAGCAGTTCTCGCCAAAAAGAAATAGTAAAATTGAACAGAATAAGGACTTGTATTCTATATGTTTTGTAAAAAACATGTAAATAGTACTGAAAAAATCCAAAAAAGAAATTGACACGTTCCAATTTTGGTGGTACGGTAACAATAGAAACTCGCGATTCTCAGCTTCGATTTTTCAATTTTGGATGAAAAGGAGATGTCATTGATGAAGAAGTTTCTCAGCCTAGCACTTTCTGTTTTGATGCTTCTGTCGCTGCTGGCCGGGTGCGGCGGTGGTTCCTCCACAGACGACGGCGCCCAGCAGGACGGAGGCAGCGAGACGGCGGAGACCGGTGGAAAACTGGTCGTGTACTCCGCGCTGAACGAGGACAACACCATTGCGATGGCGGAGCAGTTTGAAAAGGACACCGGCATTGAGGTCGAGTACATCTCCCTGGGCGGCGGCGACGCTGTGGCCCGCGTCCAGGCGGAAATGAGCAACCCACAGGCGGATTTCCTGGTGGGCGGCTCCGTGGACCTGTACGGCTCCCTGGCGGAGGCCGGGGCGCTGCTGGAATACGACTCCCCCAACAACGATGACCTGGATGCGCGCTTCAATGACCCCAATCATCTCTGGCAGGGCTGGTACATGGGCGTTTTGAGCATCATCATCAACGAAGAGCGATTCCAGGAGGAACTGGCCTCTCAGGGCCTGGCCGAGCCCGCCACCTGGGACGATCTGCTGGATCCGGCCTATGACGATGTGTTTGTCTGGGCCAATCCAACCACTGCCGGCGGCGCCTACATCGCCACCGCCTGCCAGATTTTCCGCCTGGGTGAAGACGCCGCCTGGGATTACCTGAAGGCGCTGGACCAGAACGTCCACCACTATTATCAGGGCGCCGGGGACGTCATCAGCCCCGTGGCAACCGGCGAGTTCATCGCCTCCATCGCCTGGGCCCACGACAGCTTCAAGACCCAGCAGGAGGGCTACCCCCTCAAGCTCATCATTCCGGAGCAGACTGCCTATGAGATTGGCGGCGCGGCCATCATCAACGGTGGCCCCAACACAGAGAACGCCAAGGTCTTCATGGACTGGCTGCTGACCAAGGAGGCCCAGGAACTGAACGTGGAGTCCTCCTACCGCTATCCCGTCCGCACAGACGTGGCTGCACCCGAGGGCCTGCCGGCGCTGGAGGATGTGGATCTGGTGGACTACGACCGGGACCAGGCCACCGCGATGCGGGAGTCCGTCCTGGAAAAGTTTGAGGCGGAAATCATGGCAAACCGCACCTAACCGGTAGCAGGAAAGTGCCTGCCTGCAAGAGCAGGCAGGCACTTTTGCAATTTACAATTACGGAGCTGGAAGGAGGAGTCCCTATGGTCGCGGGCACGTCCGCACGGGAATCCGTCAAAGAAATGAAGCGGTTGAAAAACGAACCGCTCCTGCTGCTGGTCATCATCGCCATTATCCTGTTTGTGGGAATATTTGTGATCTATCCCGTGGTCAAGGTCATTCTGTTCCCTGATGGGGGGACCTATCTGGAGCTGTTCAATCGGCCCCGCTGGCTCACCGCCATCAAAAACAGCCTGTTCATGACCCTGGTCTCCACCATCTCCTGCACGGCGGTGGCATTCCTGTTCGCCTATGTCATCGCCCGCCTGGATGTGCCCTGCAAAGGGCTGTTCCGATTTATTACACTGCTGCCCATTGTCTCTCCGCCCTTTATCGTGGCGCTGAGCTATATCCTGCTCTTCGGCGTCCAGGGGATCATCACAAAAGGCCTGCTGGGCCTCCATGTGGATATCTATGGCCGCCTGGGACTGTGGATCGTCCAGACTGTCACTTTCTTCCCCTACGCCTACTCGGTGATCTACGGCGTGATGAAGGGCATCTCCACCAATCTGGAGTATGCAGCCTACAACATGGGCGCGACCCGGTGGCAGGTGTTCCGGGACGTGTTCTGGCCCCTGTGCCGTCCTGGCGTGGCCGGCGGCGCCCTCATCGCGGCCATCAACGTCCTAACGGATTTCGGCAACCCCATCATGATCGGCGGCGATCTGGCCCTGCTGCCCACGGAGGCGTATATGCAGATCAATGGCTGGTACGACA
>OJQQ01000371.1_pt1 | contig 14186 bp, 19 predicted proteins | sample 1599021 | NCBI WGS metagenome assembly OJQQ01 (sample SAMN03922521, study PRJEB24848) | human gut metagenome | isolation source: stool sample | host: Homo sapiens | place: Germany | collected 2010-02
TCGATGTGCTCACAGAGCTGGCAAAGGATAGCGACTGTGATGTCCGCAGGAATGCGGCTGGGAATCCCAACACTCCCGCCGATGTGCTCACGGAGTTGGCAAAGGATAGCGACTATATTGTTCGCTGTTTTGTGGCAGGGAATCCCAACACTCCCGTCGATGTGCTCACAGAGCTGGCAAAGGATAGCGACTGTGATGTCCGCAGGAATGCAGCAGGCAACCCTAACACGCCAGGTTACGAACCTCAAAATATGGAATTTACGGTAACCGAAACTTATGTATCCATACAAGGGACTAACAATGTATGGTACAGGCACAATTATCCCAATGTGGCTCCATTTTACACGGCGGGCTGTTTCTGCGGCTCACGAGAGCAGTTGCTAATGAGGATTTACACCTTCGACAATCAAGGTAGAGTGGCCGAACGAATGAGGATACTGAATGCCCTCGACGAAAAATTCAAAGAAGTGTTTAACCGGTAAAAAATAAAAGCGATGCTATACGAAATCAAACTGAAAGTCAACAAGGAGAATATCAAGGGTGAAGTGAAAGAAGTCATCGAGCACTACATCACCAACGTGAAGTATTTCGCCGAGGCCGAAGCAAAAGGCGTTGAACAATACGATGATTGCGATGTGTTCTCAATCACACGTTCAAAAGTTATAGAGATAGTCAACGAGAAGGAAGAAGGCAAGCCCTTCTACAAGGCCACGTTGATAGACATATTCATCGATGACAACGGTAATGAAAAGGAAACGAAGTACTACAACCTCGTTTGCGCCAAAGACATCACCGAAGCCAACCGCCTCATGCAAGAACACATGAGACAAGGCCTTAAAGACATGCGGCTCGATGCGATTCAAAAGACAAAAATCATAGACCTGATATAGGAGCATAATGTGAGACATTCCCCGCAAGCCGAGCCGGGTACGTGGTCGAGCACCATACGGAGAAAGGAACTGCGGGGAGAAATAAGCCATAAGTGTTTTAGGTGGTATCGGCAGTGGTTCAAACGGGAGAGCGGTATAAGTCGAGTATAAGGAGCGAATATACAGTTGCGGGTTCGAGTCCCGCCTGCCGAACAAAAAGAGAAAGATATGCAATTAAAAGTCTTTACAGCATTCAGCGGATATGACAGCCAGTGCATGGCACTCGACCGGCTCGGAATCGGTTACGATCTGGTCGGCTGGTCGGAAATCGACAAGTACGCCATACAAGCCCATAATGCCGTATATCCTCAATACCGAGACAGGAACTTCGGGGATATATGCCATATAGACTGGGCAAAAGTTCCCGACTTCGACCTGTTCACATATTCTTTCCCCTGCACGGACATTTCAACGGCCGGAAAGCAGGCAGGATTGGAGAAAGGCAGCGGGACACGCAGCAGCCTGTTATGGGAATGCGAGAAAGCGATAGAGACCAAGATGCCGAAATACCTGCTCATGGAAAATGTAAAGTCCCTTACCGGAAGGAAATACAAGTGTTTTTTATCGGCATGGGAACAATACCTGTCCAAATTAGGGTACACGAACCATACGAAGGTTCTGAATGCGAAAGACTACGGCATTCCCCATAACAGGGAAAGAGTATTCATGATTTCGATACGAGACTCGGAATCGTATTATTTTCCGGAACCCTTACCCATTGAAAAGAGATTGAGGGACATTCTCGAATGCGACGTGGACGAAAAGTATTTTTTGGGCGAGAAGATGATAAAAGGTTTCATAAGACACAACATCGCTCACGTAAAAAAAGGAACGGGCTTTTTATGGTTACCTAAAACAGGTGATGGCACAGCCAATTGTCTGAGAGCTAATGGAGCATTAAGTCCGACCGACAATTCGATAATCGTGAGGGAATATTCGGAACCCGAGATAATACAACGCAGCAGAGGATTTAACAAAGGAGGGACATACACGATATGCCCTGCGATAACAAGCAACTCGTGGCAGGAAAATAACTTTCTGTGTCTGGAAAAGATAAGAAGGCTGACACCGAGAGAATGTTTCCGGTTAATGGGTGTCAGCGAATCGGATATAAACAAGATTCAAAATGCGGGAATAAGCGACAGCCGGCAATATGTGATGGCAGGTAACAGTATCGTCGTAGATGTCCTTTTCCACATATTCCGAAAACTGTTCACGGACAAATCATGCGAATCGATACAAAAGAAACTTTTCTGATAAAAAGACAAAATATAATGGAAGAACAGGCCACATACAACCGAAAACACAAATACGATGTATTGATAGGGATAGACCCCGACGTTGAGCGCAGCGGCTACTCCGTATTGGACACAAGGAAAATGAAAATGGAGATGAGTGTTTGCCCATTCCCCTTGTTGGTAGAGGGCATAAAAAAACTTCATGAGCACTGCAAGAAAAACGATGAACGAGTGGCGGTATATGTCGAGGCAGGTTGGAAGAACAAATCCAACTGGCATTTGTCACCGAAAGACACACGGGCGAGCGCAGCCAAGAAAGGCGAGCATGTAGGTCGTAACCAAGAGACCGGTCGCAAGATAGTCGAAATGCTGAGTCATTACGGAATACAAGTCATGGAGCAATCCCCGTTGCGCAAGTGCTGGCAAGGGAAAGACGGCAAGATCACCCATGAAGAATTGAAGCGGTTGTGCCAGATGAGCGGCATAGCGTTCAATGCGAGTCGCAGCAACCAAGAAGAAAGGGACTCTGCCCTGCTCGCCATCACCTGCTCCGGATTGCCTATTAAATACAAAGTCGTTGAATCTGAAATAAACAAAGAAAATACGCTATGAAAACGAACCAAATTATGATTCGTCCAATGGGTGATTTTAAAGTATCTCAACGGACTTGTGACGGTAAATTCGACTGTACGAATTTGATTGTGCAGTGGAATAGTGCTAATAAAAATAATACCAAGAAGATAGGAGATTATCTCAGATTAAAAGAAACGAGAGAATTTGTTAAAGCTCTCATGGAGGAACCCGAATTTAAAGACGGGAATTCCCGTCTTTTAGAAAGTGATGATTATAAGGATTTTCCAAAATCTATAGTTGTGGTAACACGAGGTAAAAATGGAGGTACATGGATGACACCTCTTATGTTTTTAGATTTTGCGATGTGGCTAAATCCCGCATTCAAAGTAAAGGTTCTGAAATTCGTACAAGACGAAATGATAAAGTACCGCAACGAAGCCGGCGATGCCTACAACAAACTAGGCTCTGCCGTTTCAAAGATCGTTCGGAAAGACTTCATGCCCCAAGCCATGCAGAAAGTAGGCGAAGCGTTGAACTGGATTGTGTTCAACGAGCATGAAAGGAATATCCGCAACCAATACGGCGAAGAAAAGAAACAGCGGGAATTGTACGAGCTGGAAAGAAAAGTCGCCGACCTTATCAACGAGGGCTTTATCAAGAGCTACGACCAAATGATAACCTATCTGAAAAACGTTTACCGGCACAAGTACCTGCCGGCTGTATTCTCATAACCCAGAATTGTTAAAACAAGAATAGCCATGATTATAGCCAAGCAAGTTATATCCTCCATTATCGAGGAAAAGAAAAAGAATAACAAGGAGCCCTCCATAGCGAGCTTTACCGAAATACAGTCGGTGGTTATCCGGTCACTCAAATCCGAGATAAACGAGTTATGCAAAACCGGTGAGATTGACAAGCACAAGACCCTGAACGGGTGGGCATTCACTATCAATATTGAGAATAAATGAAAGACAGCTTTTTGATTTATAAATCATTTTACAAACCCATATCGAGATTATCGGACAAACAACTGGGCAGGCTGTTTCGAGCAATATTCAAATATCAACTTGGCGAGGAGGTTACGGTAGAGGAGGACATTGAAATGGCATTTGAGTTTTTCAAGAATCAATTCGAGATAGATGAACTCAAATATCAGGGCATTGTCGAGAGAAACCGGAACAACGGGCGTAAAGGAGGTAATGACAAAAACTCTGAAACGGTTAAATCAAAGTCCAGTGGGAGCCAAACGAGCCACTCGACCCCAAATAACCCAGTGGGAGCCAAACGAGCCAGTGGGGGCTTAAATGATAATGATAATGATAATGATTTAAAAGAAACTTCTCTATCGAGAAGCAAAGAAAAAGAAGATGATTTTGGCAAAGACGTTGACAAGCCACTGACAGAACTGCGTGAAGAACTACTCTCAAATCAAACGTGGATAGAAACGCTATCGATGAACAACCACATCGACGAGAACGAATCGATGTTATATATCGAGGCATATATCCGTAAACTTCAAAACGAGGGTATTGCAAGAAAAAGCGTCAGCGATGCACAAAAACACTTTGCCAACTGGTTAAGAATCGAACTAAAACGAGCACGAGATGAGCAATCCGGAATCCATCAAAAACCTAATTCCAAGACCAAACAGGAGCGATATGAAGAGTTTGCAAAAGCCATCGCCACCAAGCTGGAAACAGGAGATACTGGCAACCTACAAGACGGGGGAGAATCTGCTCTGCCTTTTTAGCCCCGACAATCAAGGCCGCTATTGCCAGAGCCTCGAACGATGCTTTATCGGCAAAGCTCCGAGCATAGCCCGTGTATCGAGGACGTTCGGGGGCCACATCGCCGAGTCGTGGCTGGAAATACAGCTTCTCGACCTCGCCGAATTTTCGGGAGTCCGCAAGGACGGAATGACGGAAAAGGAATACGAGGAGATAGCCCGTATCATCATCTCCGGCTATGGCGATTTCAAACTTACCGAGTTCATGGTATTCTTCCAGCGGTTCAAGCAAGGTCTTTACGGGACGTTCTACGGAGTTTTCGACCCTATGGTGATAACAAGGTCTCTTCGAGAGTTCAGAGCCGACAGAGAGAAACTATTGCGGTTCTATGAGGACAAGAAAAGGCAGGAGGAAAAGGAAAGGGAGAGAGAGCTACGTGAAAAGGAGAAAGCGACACCCGATCAGATTCAAGAAATTATCGACAAACACAGCAAAAAGGAAAGTTAAGTATGAAAGACATAGAGCTTTACAACGACTCATTCCAGAATTATAAAGTCTATGGGCTGCCAAAAGCGCAGCTGATTATAGCCGATACTCCCTACAACGTCGGAAAGGATGCCTACGCCAGCAACCCCGCATGGTATATCGACGGAGACAACAAGAACGGCGAGAGCGCATTGGCAGGCAAACAATTTTTCTCGTCCGACAGCGAGTTTCGTCCGGCAGAGTTCATGCACTTCTGTTCCAAAATGCTCGTCAAGGAACCGAAAGAAGCCGGCAAATCCCCCTGCATGATACTGTTCTGCGAGTATGAACAACAGTTCAAATTCATAGAGTTAGGCCGCAAATACGGGTTAAATCACTACATACCGCTGGTTTTCCGCAAGGACTTCTCGGCGCAAGTGTTGAAGGCAAACATGAAGGTCGTCGGCAACTGCGAATACGGTCTTATCCTTTATCGGGACAAGTTGCCCAAATTCAACAACAACGGGAGAATGATATTCAACTGCTTCGACTGGGTGAGGGACAACACCACGCCCAAATGCCACCCTTGCCAGAAACCAGTCCCGCTTCTCAAACGGTTGATAGAGATATTCACGGACAAGGGCGATGTTGTCATCGACCCGTGCGCAGGAAGCGGCACGACCCTGTATGCGGCAGCCTCATTGGGAAGAAAGGCATATGGTTTCGAGGTCAACAAGCAATTTTATAACGACGCAAATGAAAAGGTCTTGAAAAGAATACAAGTCAGTTTATTTCAATAAATTATAAAAATCATACAGATATGGGAGAAATAGAACTTATGAAAGGAGGAGAGCAATGAGAAAAACGATATTAGATGCCTGTTGTGGGGGAAAGATGTTCTACTTCGACAAACATGACGAAAGAGTTCTTTTTCAAGACATTCGAAAGGTCTCTACTCATTTATGCGATGGTAGATTATTTGAAGTAAATCCCGACATACAAGCCGACTTTACAAATATGCCCTATGAGGATAAATCTTTTTCGATGGTAGTTTTCGATCCTCCTCACTTATTAAGGAATGCTGGAAAGTCAAAGATGGCAGATATGTACGGAAGTTTGAACGAAAAAGCATCGCCAACAGGCTACCAACAAATTAAATACGGAGCTCTGTATTCAGATTGGCGTGATATGCTGGCAAAGGGATTTAAAGAATGTTTTCGAGTCCTGAAACCCGGAGGATTTTTGATTTTCAAATGGAACGAGACAGATATCAAGGTTTCTGAAATTTTGAAGCTCACACCTGAAAGACCAATATTCGGGCATATATCCGGCAAACGATCTAATACACACTGGATTTGTTTCATGAAAGAAATTATAAAGGAGGAATAAGAGATGAAGAAAATAATGTTCAATGATAAATACGGACTCACCCAAGCCGTACTTGAAGGCAGAAAGACTCAGACAAGGCGGATAATTACTCCTCAGCCGACATATCAGGATAATTGCGGAATTTGCTGGAAGGGTTATGCTTACGGTCTTAGTCTTAGTAATGAGCTGTTAGGCTGTTACATAAATTTTGTATCAGGAACTGAATATGACAAGTCGTGCAAAAGATACAGGAAAGGAGAGTGTGTTGCAGTGGCACAGAACTATGGAGACTGTGGAAATCTTCCTGATTATGAGCTTGACGAGGAAGGGTATCCAATAATGCCTAAAAGAAGCGGATACTTCAACAAAATGTTTGTCCGTGCCGGCCTTATGCCCCACCAAATCCGCATAACCAATGTACGTGTTGAACGGTTACAAGATATTTCAGATGAAGATTGTTTGAAAGAGGGAATAATAAAAGGCAAAGTCGGCAGTGAAGATACCCATTTTATGGACGCATATTATATTCCGACATTAAAAAAAGATCCTTTTTGCACGCCACAAGGGGCTTATTCATACTTAATCGACAAGATAAGCGGTAAAGGCACATGGGAGAGAAACCCCTATGTATTTGTGTATGATTTTGAATTGGTAAAGTGAAATTATGGAAGTAGATAAAATAGAGGCATTTGATTATATGCTCCATCTTTTTGAGGAGTGGCGGGATAATCATGAAACGATTAAGGGCAAACCGTTTCCTAAACTTACAGCCATGAAACTGCTGTTTTTGGCTGCTGCTCCTAAGGAAGAAGGAGGCGATGACCTTTTAGACATATTCGATAATTTCTATGCTGTGCCTTATGGACCGGTAGAAATTGATGTGTATAATGCGATTCAGGAAGACAAACTCCCTTCATATACAGTTAATTATAGGCATATCGAACGAAAGGTTGATGAACTATACAAGCCAAGAAATACAACCGTATGGACCGGTAGAGAACATGGAGATCTTTATAATCGAATACGGGACGCTGTAAATGACCTGAGAGAGAAAAACGAAAAATTGGTATTACTAAATGCTTTTGAACTAGTAGAGATTACTCATAGATGGTCTAGTTGGAATCGGGCGATGGATTTTGCTGAATTTATGAAGCAATTGAGTGCCAAGATGTCTATTGATTCTATTAGGGATTCAAGCAAGATATTCGATTTAAAATGAAATATAATCATGGAAGGAAAAGAAGTAGGAGTATAGATGAAAGGGAATGCCTGTACATTCCCATAGAAAGCGAAATCACGCACTTTTCTTATCGCTCACCAAGAACGAAAAGTATTTAGACCTTTTAGGGTAAATCTTTTTACCGTTCTTGATGATATAACGGCAGAATATGCGGATTTTCCCACTTTCATTTTGAACTTGATCTTTCACATTAACACCTCCTTTCCGTTTTGCCTGCCGACCTGTATCGACAAGCTATAAGTTGCACCCTGTCAAGTGCAACTAAAAAAAGCCCAAAGTTACAGGACATTGGGCTTAATGTCTTTCTCACACGAGAATGGACAAGATGATGGCGAATGACAGTTCGCCGGAAAGGAGGTGTTAATGTTCCGAATCAAGTTCGATGCAAATCGACTTCGATATTTAGTTATCAAATATCAAATTAACTCTTTTAATAGTTTAGTTAACATTGTTGTATTATGAGTAAAAAGAAAATCTACATCTCCCTACCCATTACTGGCAGGGACTTCGATGAAGTGGAAAGTGAAATACTATACGTTTCGGGAGTCCTCGAAATGAAAGGATACCGTGTCGTCACACCGATAGACTTCGATGTAAACCCCGATTTGGAAAAACCCTATCATGAACTTCTGGGAAACGATATAAAGGCTCTTATGGGATGCGATGAGGTATGCCTTTGCCCCGGTTGGGAAAAATCCAAAGGCTGCCAGTTAGAAAATTTCGTGGCCCAACTATGGGATAAGGAGATAATGGAATTTGAATAATTAAGCGTATGATTATTGAAAGAAAAGTAGGAGAAATATTTGAGTACAACGGTGAGTGGTATCAGTGTGTTGATATTGGGTTCACTTGTGCTGATTGTGATATAAGGAATAATTGCTCTAATATACCTATCGGTGCTTGTTCTGCTGGGTTAAGAAAAGATGGGAAACAAGTAAGGTTTAAGAAACTTGAAAAGGTCGGAGAGCCACATTTTATATACGACAAAATTTTTAAAGGCGGTAAAGTTTATGTTCAAAACTTCATGGTATATGAAGATTTTAAAAATCATAAACCTATATGCGATGATTATGTATTATATGATTGGCATGAAAAAATAATAAGTATAGAAATCAAACAAAACAAAGAAGATATGGAAGAAAAGAAATTGAACTTAAAAGAATTTGACCTTGAAGCAGCCAAAGCAGGCAAACCAGTCTGCACGAGAGATGGTAGAAAGGCAAGGATTATTTGCTTTGATTTAAACAATAAAAACTTTCCAATTGTTGCTATTATAAATTGTGATACAGAAGAAAATGCGTATCAGTATGATATTGATGGTGTATGTGATGAGCATGATAATAATCTTAACCTTATGATGTCCTCTGAAAAGAAAGAGGGGTGGGTTAACTTGTGCAAAAATAATTATGGAGATACATTAGCTGTTGGCGTATTTCCTAACAGAGAAGAAGCCGTAAGTAATTGTCCGCCATCGTATTTAGGTACAATTAAAATCGAGTGGGAGGAGTAATCATGAAACGAATCATTGAAGAAATAGAGGAATCCGTAAGGATACACGGACATGACGGGCAGCAAGGATTGGGTATGTGGCTTGATTACCTCGTCGATATGTTCGATGTGAAATACATCGTTAACGGGACATATGACAAACACTTGGAAGATAAAGCGAAGGAAGACGAACACCTGTTTAATGCCACTATATTGTGGCTTGAAATAGTAAGCAAGGGAATCGAGTCGAGCGGCTGGATAGATGTGTTCGGGAATATATACGAGGAGATGTATCAATCAAAAGGAAAATCTTCGATGCTGGGACAGTTCTTTACACCGGAAGGATTATGTACCATAATGGAGAAAATCAATGGGGGAATAAGTGGAAAGACAGGAGACCCTGCGTGCGGCTCGGGACGGACATTGCTAGCTGCATATACAGAGAATAAAAGCGGCTACTACGTCGGCGAGGACATAGACGGAATTAGCTGCAAAATGTGTGCCCTCAATTTAATGGTTCACGGGGCAAGAGGGCGGGTTATTTGCCACGACACGATTGCAAGCCCGGTGTACTTTAATTGGGGCTACGAGATTAACGAGGTACGTTACCCTATTCCCACTCCGTTTTACTCTCTCCGACTTATATCAAACGTTAGGACTGATGAAGAGATAGTTAAGATTGAAAGTAACGTTGAACAGTTAAAATTGTCCTGATATGGACATCGAAATATTGAAAGAGGAGTACAGCCGGAAGATGGAGAAGGCTCTGAGAAGGGGCGACTTCGATCTGAAATAAAGCAAGAATTTACTTGCTAATCAGATTGATTTTTAGTATATTTATATAAGTTTTAGGTTATTGTTTTAGGATATGAGCAAAGGTAAATTTAACGATGTCAAAGATGACATCATCTCCTATATAAGGGAGGGGGATTCTAATATCTTAGCCTGTAAAAAGGTTGGTATTAGCAAAGAAACATTTTATACTTGGATAAATGACAAACCTGACTTTTCTGACTCTTTAAAAAAGGCGAGAAAAGAGTTTCGTGAAACTATCGTTCAAACGTTGGAGCAATCACTTTGGAAGCGTGCTGCCGGTTATGAGATTGAAGAGTCTAAAAATGAGTATAGGACTTTAAAGGACGGGAGTAAAGTGCTTGTAAAGTCAAGCAAAATAACGAAGCACTTCCCTCCGGATACTGGTGCACTTATATTTGCTTTGACGAACTTAGACCCTGAAAATTGGAAAAACAGACAGGATAATAGGCTTTCTGTCGATGATGGCATAAGCGAATTTAAAATATCTGTTGTACATAAAGAAGGTACACCACCGATAGCCAACAGTGAAGATGACATCGCCGACTGACATATTCGCAACCTTGCCTTTATTTGACAGCATGATGAATAGTAACGAGCGTATAATAATTAATCAGGGTGGAACGTCTTCTGGCAAAACCTATACGATATTGCAGTTGCTAGTATATTATGCTCTCTCTTTTGTCAATAAAGTTATAACGGTTGTCGGACAAGATATACCTAACTTGAAGAAGGGAGCATATCGAGATGTCAAGACGATAATAGGTAATAGCGATTTTTGCTCTGATAAGTTCTCGTTCAACGAGAGCGACAGAGTTGTAAAGTGCGTTACCGGTTCCATAATAGAATTTGCTTCGTTTCAGAATGAGCAGGATGCCAAGAGTGGAAAGCGAGATTATTTGTTTGTCAATGAAGCTAACGGTATACCTTATCCTGTATATTGGCAGCTTGCCATTCGTACAAGAAATCAGATATTTATCGATTATAACCCGACAGCTCGTTTCTGGGTACATGATAAGATAATAGGGAAGCCAGAGGCAAAGCTATTCATTACTGATCATCGCCACAATACTTTTCTCTCCGAAGAGGAGCATGATAAGATAGAAGGGATTGAAGATAAGGAGCTTCACCGTGTATATGCGAGGGGAAAGACTGGAAGACTCCGAGGTATGGTTTATGACAATTATGATATTGTCGATTCTATGCCTGATAATTACAAGGGTAGATGGCTTGGACTTGACTTTGGATATAACGATCCAACGGCATTGGTTGATGTTCGTTTATCTGGTGGCGATTTATGGATTGATGAGATTCTATTTGAAGGAAAGGTAACCAATCCCGATATTTCGAGAGTCGTTCGACAAAATGGAATGGTGTCCATTACCATTATCGCCGATAGTGCAGAACCTAAGAGCATAGAGGAATTGAAGAGGTTCGGGCTTAGGATAGAGGGAGCGAAGAAAGGGAATGATAGTATAAGACTAGGTATTTCGGTCTTGAAAAGATATAAGTGGCATGTGACGAGGCGAAGTACGAATATAAGGAAAGAGCTGGCAAATTATAAGTGGAAAGAAGGAGATGATGGAGAACCTACAAATGAGCCTATCGAATTATTCAATCACTCGCTAGATGCTATCCGCTATGTAGCCCTCAATAGATTGTTTACACCGCCACAACATAAGAAGATATTTAAACTCGGAAATATATGAAAAGAGAAAAAAGAAAGACATGTACGACGGCTCATTTTTTAGCTATCATGGAATGTTTAACCGAAGAATCGGTAGAAAGTGTAAAAGGAGCTAAAAGAGTTTCTACATTCAAAGGAAAACCATTAAAAACAGACATAAACGGTATTATGTACGGTGAATTGTTGCAGTTAATGGAAATAAAGACGACCTCGGAAGAATTTATAAAGCCAATGCAGATTGTTGAGGGACTTACCGAAGAGGAAGTTTTGAAAGCTGATATATCTGTCACGGCTGGATATAGAAATTGGATTATAGATGAGGTTAAGAGGGTTTCCAAAATGTTTGAGGCGCTCGGTGAAACAATGAGTTATTCATCGGAGGAGATAGCCGCAGGAGTAACATCGTTGAATTTTGGCACATTCGGTATTGTCGATTCTTATGCCAAACGTATGGGAATAATAGATCATAATTATGTTCTTCAATGTGTGCCGTGGGTAGTTATCTATCAATGTCTGAAAATGGATAACGAAGTAGTAGCTTATCAAAGGAGATTGCAAAAGTTAATTTACAAGAAAAAATGATGGAGGATAAGATAAGGGAGATCGTAGAGGCTATGGGCTTCTCTTTCTCAATAGGAGATATATATCATTTGAACCAGTGGCTTCAACAGCCTGAGCAACTTCCTGCCGTATTGTATGTAATGCCTATCAATGGAGGAGGAGAAATAACAGTTTCGGGAATGTTGAAGAAGAATATAGAGCCTTTGTTATTTTTTCTCGACCATGAGGGTATAGATCCGGAAGGAGAAGATACGAATACTATTATAGAGCGAATGCGTTCTGCCGTCGAGGAATTTGTTGTTCGGGTAAACGACACCCGATATTTTGAACCAATAACCGCATGGAGTTGCCATGATGTAATCAGGGATATGGCGATACAGTGTTCAGGCGTATCAGTTTCTTTGAACCTTAAAGAATCGACAGGAAAATGCGTATAAGGGAAATTCTACAAGAAGAATTGGAGTGGCTCAAAGGCAAGATTGTAGAACAGTTGAGAGCTACCGGAACAACGGTAACGGGACAGACGGCCGATAGTATCGAGGTATATATAGAAGGCAATGAAAAGGAAATCGAAGCCTATTTACTAGGGCGCCCTGCATTTTCCACGGTAGAGAAAGGTAGGGCTGCGGGAGGTGTTCCATCTAATATGGTAGATATTATCAGGCAATGGATTATTGACAAAGGAATATCGGTAAGGCAAGTTCCATACATTCGCCAACCGTCTGAGAACTGGCAACCGAAATATACGGTCGAGGAAAGAAGCCTGAATATGGCAGCGGGAGCTATAAGCCATACGATAGCCACAAAGGGTACGAAGCTATATAGGGAAGGAGGACGAGCAGACATTTACACTCCCTTTATAGATGAGTTTCTTAGACGGGTAGAAGATAAGATTTATTTAGAGTATAAACTTGAAATATTAGAAAGATTATGAATTTTACAGGAGATTATTCGATATTAAAACTTAATGTTTTTGCTTATGTTTTCTCTCAAAACATGGTTATTATTGAAGCTCAAAATTGCGAAATTAATAAAGTCGACATATATATATATGATAATAATACGGAATATAGAGATGGTTGGGTTTTCAACTCTGTTGATAAGGTTGAGCGAGACATAAGTTATCAGCTAAGACAATTTTTCAGTATAGATTCATTGTTGACTGGAACTGGATATTCAGAGACTTCAATAGAAGTTTCTATTGGATTCTCTATATATACAACTTTGGGTATAGATACATTTGAATCAAGATGTGTCCTTATATTTGGTGCTGTAAAGCCTTTCAAATATTATTTTAACAATTCAATTGTTAAGGTAAAACAATTTTCCAATCTTCCTTTTTCGGTAGATTTTTTGTTAAAGCCGAAAGGACGGGTTGACCAATCTTTATTACCGGAAAATTTGTATATAAACAGAGGATCAGTTACATCTATGATTAACGTTGACCTTCAAAAGCCAGCGATAAAAGATGGAAAGTCTTATCTTGTTTATACGTCCGACACGATTTCGGTAAATACAAATGATGATTACCCATTGATTGGCACAGGAGCAGGGAATATGACTTACTTTATTAGGTATAGTGATTGTACTGACGGTATATATCTAATGTGGCTCAATTCATTGGGAGGTAGGAGCTATTTCCTTTTTAAAAACAAAGGAGAGACTCTTAACATTGAGAAAGAGGAATATAACAAGAAGAATTATATGAATAATGCCATATTCGATACTGTAAAACAATGTAACAAGATTGCTAAGAGAGTACTTACTCTCGCTCTGCCGATGATTGACAAAACAGAATATGGTTATGTCGAGGAAGTATTATACTCGCCTATGGTATATATGTTGTCGGAAACGAAAGATTCGTTTATCAGAGTAAATGTGAAGACCGGAGATTTTGATAGGACGAGTGCTGAACTTCAAGATTTTGTTTTCAAGATTGAATTACCCGAAGAGTTAACAATAAAGATATGAAAGAGGAACTATATATCAAGGGTGAAAGTGTCGATTTGGGCGACAGTGAGATAACACTCAATTTCAAGAGCAATTTGTTGGGGGACATTTCCAAGATAACAGCCTCTAACAGTTATACGATAACCC
>OJQQ01000389.1_pt1 | contig 13244 bp, 12 predicted proteins | sample 1599021 | NCBI WGS metagenome assembly OJQQ01 (sample SAMN03922521, study PRJEB24848) | human gut metagenome | isolation source: stool sample | host: Homo sapiens | place: Germany | collected 2010-02
AAGTTACAATTTTTTTTCGTGTCACTTGTTATTTTTTATCCTTTTTTGAAGCCTGGACAAGGGTGCGAAACTACAGTTGTATAATTTAACATTTCAAAAAGCCTGATTCGCCTTTTGGTAGGGGCGGACTATCCTGTTCCCGCGCTTGACGCAGGATCGCAAAGAAACAGACCTTATCCCCATGAATTATCGGGTGAACCCATTCCTTTCTGTATCCTGTGCAGCGTTTCTTTCTCCCCAAGCATCTTATTTATAAATAGGGATTATCGGACAATGAAGCTGTCCGGATGGTTAAAGTATATATAAATGCTTGGAAACTATTTGGAAACAGCTATATTTGTGAATAAAATGGACAGTTTTATTAGTGAGGCAGAAAGGGTATTAAACCTACCCCCTTGTATTTAGTCTAAAGAGTAGAAATATTATAAAGTAGAGGAGAAACGAATATGAAACCCATGAAATTAACATCTTTGATGGTGATGCTTCTGGTAGGCTTCAGTGCCGCAGCCCAGGAGGAGTTCTTTGATGATGTGTATTTCTCTTCCAGCAAAAAAGATAAAAAAGAAAAAACAGAAGAGAAGGTCATACAACCTAAAGAGGATGCTGAACGTACTACGATGACGTCTACATACAGCACCAGCAAAAGAAAAAGTGCTGTGTCTGATGAAGAACGAGATGTAGATGAATATAACCGTCGCTATACTTCGGTTGACGTGGAGGAGCCGTATGATGAAGATTCAGACGGTGAAGTCTTGGCCGAATATAACGACGATATGGATAATGAAAAAACAGTCGCTTCCGATTCTAAAAAGGAACGTCGTTCGGATACGGAATATACCGAGCGTATCATCCGTTACCATTCGCCGAGCAAGATTACGATTGCCGGAGCAGACCAAGTCGATCTGTATCTGAGTGACGGATATTATGCTTATGGCTACGATACGGATTATTCCAACGGCAGTACCAACGTAAGTGTCAATGTGAACATCGGAAATGGCTGGGGCGGTTACTATGATCCGTGGTACAGCGGATGGTATGGTGGCTGGTACGGCGGTTGGTATGATCCTTGGATTTACAGCCCGGCCCGCTATTGGGGCTACGGTCCATCCTTCGGTTTCGGCTGGGGTTGGGGTGGTTTCTATGCCGGCTACTGGGGCCCGTCTTGGGGCTGGGGTCCGAGTTATTGGGGACCTGGTTATTGGGGTGGCGGCTACTGGGGTGGCTATTGGGGACATCATCACCATCATTATCAACCGAATTATTATCGGAATGAGACAGGAAGACGTTCTTCCTATGCAAGCAATTATAGAGGAAGTGGTGGGCGAAGCAGTAGTTCGACCTATCGTTCCGGTACGCGTAATCGCTATAACGGATCCGTTACTTCGCTAAGGGGGGATAACAGCAGCATTGCGGCGCCTAACCGCAGTACCCGCTCCGGACGTCCGGCTTCTTCAGAAGGCACGTCCCTCCGTAACAACTCTGTTTCAACACGACCTTCATCTGTTGGCACTACGACGAGAACCCGTGTGAATCGTCGGAATGATTCGGGCACAATCGGCTCTTCTTCCCGATCCCGTATTTCGGGTTCGTCAAGTCGTCAGCAATTGTACGCGCCTTCGAGAAGCAGCAACCGGAGCAGCATCGACAATGGCAACAGCCGCTCTTATCAGTCACGAAGCCAGAATAGTTATAGCCCTTCTCGGAGTACTTATGCTCCTTCGAGAAGTAGTGGTGGCAGCAACCGTTCGGGCTCCTTCGGTGGAGGTAGCAGCCGTTCGGGAGGTGGTAGCAGCAGAAGCGGCGGGCGTCGATAAGGATAGGAATGTTTGGCGAAGTAAGAAATAGTAGGGGGCAGTTTTGCCCCTTTCTCTATAAAGTATGATTTATATAAAGAAAAAGTGATGAATAGAATAGCATGCTTATTAGTTTCTGCATCCCTGTTGAGCAGTGGCGTTGTATTTGCACAAGGAGAGTTGGATGCCTACAGGTATTCTCAAACGGAGTTGAATGGTACTGCACGTTATTTGGGCATGGGAGGCGCTTTTGGTGCATTGGGTGGAGATATTTCGTCCATGTCGTCTAATCCGGCAGGTTTAGGAATCTATCGTAGTTCAGAAATTGTTACTACATTGAGTCTGTCTTCGATCAAGGCAAAATCGGATTGGGGCGGTTCGAAGGCGGATGCGAATAAGACGAAGTTTAATTTTGATAACATTGCTTATGTCGGATATTTTCCTACTGGAAACGATGAAGGTTTGATCGGGTGGAATGTCGGTTTTTCCTACAATCGGGTGAAAAATTTCAATCGTAATTATCGTTTGCGTGGCACTCAAAATTACTCATTGGCTGATTATGCAGCAGCTAAGGCGTCTTATGCCGGAACGGATCGGAATAGCGGTGAATGGTTTGGTATTCCAGAAAATGAAATGCCTCCGTTCGGTGTGGTCAACAACGAATCAGATTTGGTATATGATAAGTTAGGTGCTTATAATGGTGGATGGTTGTCGGGATTGGCTTATCAATCGGGGATGATCGGTGCAAATCAGGCAAACGTGAATGATACCTATTATCACTCTGCTTTTGCAGAATGGGATCAGAACAATCAGAATTGGTATTCAGACAGTCGTCCGGATGATGTCGGTTTAGATGTGAGTGAAAGTGGCGCTATTGACCAATATGACTTTTCGTTTGCAACCAATATTTCGAATCGGGTTTTCATCGGTGCGACGATTGCGGTGACAGATTTGAATTACCGTATGTCTTCCAGTTATTTTGAAAATTATCTCTATACGGATAACAGTATGGATTATTTGGATTGGGGCAATACTTTGAGAGTGGATGGTACGGGATATTCATTTAATTTGGGTGTTATCGTGCGTCCTGCCGATTATCTGCGTTTAGGGGTTGCCTATAATTCTCCCATCTGGTATAAGATGACAGACTCTTATTGGGGATATGCCGATACGCATAATGAAAACTATCCAGAGGATCCGGATGTAAGTGGAGAGACTCCTGCCAGCCCGTATCCTTATACGAATTATAAACTTCGTACAGCAGACAAGTGGATTTTTAGTGTGGCTGGTATTATCGGGCAGACAGCATTGATCAGTTTGGATTATGAATTAGGAAATTATAAATATATGAAGCTTTCCGATCCGTATGGATATGAGCATTATGAAGCTTTGAACCATGATTTGATCCAGAAGGATTTCGGTTTGGCCCATACGTTGAAACTGGGGGCGGAAGTGAAAATCACTCCTCAATTCGCTGTTCGTGCCGGTGCTAACTGGCGGACAAGTCCGATGAAAAAGGAGTTTAGAGAAGGGGCTTTTGAGGTATTTCCGGCAGGGACAGTGGCCCATTACACTTTGGATAAAGGAACAATTTCCTATTCGGTGGGATTAGGATATCGTTTCACTCCTAACTTTTATATGGATTTGGCCTGTGTATATCGCCAATATAAGGAGGATGCATATGCTTTTTCTAAGGTAATAATAGAAGATAATAATGGTCTTCATACGCTTGTCGATTCAGAAGCAATAGGCTTGAAGACAAACACTACCCAGGTTGCTCTTACGTTGGGGTATAAGTTTTAACTAATATAGATTATAAATTAATCCTCTATCCGTGTGGCTCTTAGTTACAGGTAGAGGATTTTTTTGCGAAAAAATAAACAAAAGTTTGTTTATGTAAATATATTATATTAATATTGTAGTGTTGATTTATTGGATTTTTCTGTACAGAGAGTGAATATATCTTAGATCTTTACATTTTTTTCTTAAACTTTTTGTTTTGATCAAAATTTATTTGATGAAAACAGATCTTTAAAGAATAAATGCTTCTGTTGTTTTTATGTTATATTTGTTTATCACATAGTTCTTATAAAATAAGGACGCATAAATTATAGTAAGCATATGAAAAAGATGGTTTATTGTATTTTGATAGTGATTTTTATGGTATCTTGTAATAATGAATTGCTAATTGATCGAGATATCAATGTGGAATCGATGATAAAAAATGATAATTCATTTGTATTAAAAGAAGTTTTTGCAAAATCTTTAGTTAAAGCTCTTGATGGAAATAGGGAAGTTGGAGCTGTGATCAAAAAAGAGGCTTTAAAAAAAATAGATTATGATTATGATGCTTTATTTTTGAGACTCAAAGGTTATAAATTAAGTAATGGGAAAACGTTTGAAGAAGAGATGTTGAAATATCTTAGTAAAGATACTTTAGATTTAATTATTCAGAAATATCCTACTCTAACAGTCTTTGTCCCAAGGTTACCAGAGGATACTTTTTCGGCAGAGCTCTGGAATACAGAAAATGATGTACCTGTTGTTGCTATTACATCAAATAAGACAAATGATGTTTTCGCATATGATAAAGATGGAAATGAATTTGTAATTGAATCTGATTTAATTCCTGGTTATCCCATTCTTGTTATTAAAGGAAATGAACGTGTTGGAAAGGTTGATCAGTTGACTAAAGCTATAGAAAACAATATTGTTGATCTAAATGGAGAAAATAATGTTATGTTATATTTTTATGATGATGTTTTTAATAATCAAAATGAATATGCTGAAAATCAAATAAATGTAGTGACCAAATCATATGATCCAGAGCATACGACCGTGCCTGAGTATATGAAAAAATGGTATGAGGCATATAAGATATTTAATAATAATAATGGTTGGCAAAGAGATTATATATATTATGGATTAACTCATGAAATAGATAGAGGTCCTTTTGATTTAGCATATAAGGAGCATTTGGTGTCTTTTCAAATGCAAGGTGAGCCAAGAGGAGCACTTAATAAAATAGCAGATCAGGCAGATCCTTATCCAGATGGAAAGTGGCATGAGCATTGGTATGTTGGAAGTCCGAGTACAGGAGGAAGATTAACTCATACTGGTTGGCCTGATGGTGAATTTGAATTTAAGGTCCAAGTTTCTTATGGAACTAAGAATCCTACAGGAAGTTATTTAGTAACATATTTTAGAGCATCACCAGATCAACTGTTTAATTTAATCCCAGAAAAAACTTATAGAGAAGATAAGACACATTTTACAATAAAGGCTATCCAACTAAAAAAATGGAGCTTTCTGTTCCACTTTTTGAATGGAATTTAGAAAATTATTCAAGTGTGATGAAAATAGCAATAGAGGAGGTAGATTTTACGGAAAAAATAATAAGTACTGAATCAATGACTACTGAATTTGCTACTAATTTTGAATATAGTCCATCTTTTGGTGAAAAGGTAAAGGTCGGTTTAAAATTCGGTTCTCAAGAAAAAGACACTCATACACAATCTCATTCTATGGAGGTGACGTACGGCAATGACGAATTAGGAGAAGTAGTTGTTAATTTTGGAGATGATGTTCTAATAAGCGATAATGATGTTAGTCCATGGACTGCTAGTGGTCGTGGTGGATCGTCAAAAGTTATAGATCCAGATTTAAATAATAAATATTTTAATGGTTGGTTTAAAATACAAATAGCTCCAATTAAGACTCAATGAGAATAAAGTACTCTCTTAAATTTGCGTATACTTTTAAGACTATTGAAAAGGTCTGTCTCATAGATCTAATAACGGGTGTGATAAAATGGTTCCCTTAATAGGATTTGAAATTGTCTAGTCTACCGCTTGAAATACATAGTTTGTTCTTAAAAGCCCCCTGTTCGTACATAAAACGTACGGTCAGGGGGCTTTTTTATGTAAAAATAAAGGAAATGTTTGCCTATTTAAAATACTTTTTGTTCTTTTGCCTTTGTAAATATAAATAATATTATTGTCTAACAATTTTAAATATCGTTGCCTATAGCATAAACATTACTCAAGAAAAAACTAAAAATATAGAAGTAATGAAGACTTTAAGAATGATGACTGACGAAGAGTTGGTCGTTCTTTATGCAGAAGGTAATAATGCTGCTTTCGATGTATTGTTGAATCGTTACAAAAGTAGCATACACTCCTACATTTACTTTATAGTCCATAACAAAGATCTCACAGAAGATATCTTTCAGGAGACTTTTGTCAAGGTGATTATGACTATTAAACAAGGCCGTTATACAGAAAACGGTAAGTTTAAAGCATGGATTACCCGCATTGCTCATAACCTGATTATCGATAACTTCCGTCAGGAACGCAGTGAAAATACGGTTTCTAATGATGAAGTGGAAGTGGATCTTTTCAATAATATCAAACTTTGCGACGGCACGATCGAAGATAACATCGTACGCCGTCAGGTATTGTCTGATGTGAAAAAGCTGGTGAAGCACCTTCCCGACAGCCAACGCGAAGTATTGGAAATGCGTTATTATCAAGATCTCAGTTTTAAGGAAATTGCCGATATTACAGGCGTGAGCATCAATACGGCTTTGGGACGTATGCGTTATGCGATCTTGAATATGCGTCGTATGGCGGAAGAAAACAGTATCGAGCTGTCGATGGCTTGATAATAAAAGTTGAAAATTTATTTTCTTGTCATACAATAAGGAGATAGCCTGCCCGTTTTATTATCAAACAAGATAAAAAAACGAGTTGCCTATGAAGAGACTTTCTACTCAATGTATGAATGAAATAGAAAATAAAACAAACAGAAACCGAAAAGAAAGGAAAACAATGCCGCGTCGGCAAACACTTGATTTCCTTACCCAATTTGCGAGGGTTTATCATTCAGAACCCGCTTTACGCACGGAACTCTGTGGTTTAGTAATGAACTGACGTCGTCTTGCAGAAAAGCAAAAAGAGTATGAAACATAAAATAGCACCTTCTCTGTTAGCTGCTGATTTTCTGAACCTGCAGCGGGAAGTGGAAATGATCAACGAGAGTGATGCTGATTGGTTGCATCTGGACATAATGGACGGTGTGTTCGTTCCTAACATATCGTTTGGTTTTCCGGTTTTGGAAGCGTTGAAGCCAATCTGCAAGAAACCGATGGATGTACATCTGATGATCGTGGAACCGCAAAAGTTCATTCCGGAAGTGGCGGCTACGGGCGCTTATATGATGAATGTGCATTATGAGGCTTGTACACATCTGCACCGTACGGTGGCGGCGATCAAAGAGGCGGGAATGAAGGCGGCTGTTACATTGAATCCGCATACGCCGATTTCCTTGTTGGAAGATATCTTGCAGGATTTGGATATGGTATTGCTCATGTCGGTAAATCCGGGTTATGGAGGGCAAAAGTTTATTGAACATTCGATAGATAAAACAGCTCGTCTGAAAGATATGATCCTGGCAAAAGGGTTGAATACCTTGATCGAAGTTGATGGCGGTGTCAATATGCAGACAGCGAAACCTTTGCTTGAGGTGGGGGCGGACGTGCTGGTTGCCGGTAGTTTTGTTTTCCGTTCCCCTGATCCATTGAAGACGATCCGGGAACTGAAAGAATTATAATGTCGACTCGTAGGGGCGGGGTTCTACTCCGCCCAATCAGAAATCGTATCTTTATTGGATGCAATGGGCAGAGCAGAGCACTGCCCCTACGGAATGACGTCCTTTGTGCAATACCGATCAAGCCTTAAACCAACCATTTCAAAACCTTACATTATGATAAAAGAATTACAGATCCGTCCCTTTGCCCGTCCGCTGCTTGTCTGGATTGCGGGGATTATGCTACAGACCGTTTTTTCGTGTTGTACTTATTGCTGGGTATTACTATTGCTTCCTGTTATTATCCTTACCACAGCCGGTCTTGCCTTGAGAGGGCAGGAGCATTTTTGTTATGAAACCCGTTGGCTGTGGGGAGTGGTTTTCTTGTCTCTGTTACTTTTCCTTTCGATACAAAAGACTGCTTGTTCGCAGTTTGAAGCCTTGTCGGAACATCCGGCTTCCCTTCTTTCCCGTTGGGCGCGGGAAGAACAGCAAAGATTATTGGAGCCGATCGCAAAACTAAATCTGACCGATGAAGAAAAATCTGTACTGGCCACTATTACTGTCGGTTACCGGCAAGCTATGAGTCGGGAGGTGCGGAACCGTTTTTCGGCTACGGGGGTAGCACATATCCTGGCCGTAAGCGGCTTTCATGTGGCAATCGTCTGTGGCTTTTTATCTTTTCTTTTTTCTTTTCTCCCCAAGAATGGATGTTGCCGGTGGATTCGCTACATCTCGCTGCTTGTGCTATTGTGGGGATTTGCTGCGATAACGGGCTTGGCGGCCTCTTCCGTGAGGGCAGCGTTGATGCTTACAATGTATCTGACGGGCGGAGTGTTGGATAGGAGGGCGGAGCGTTATAATATATTGGCGGCTTCCGCTTTTTGCATGTTGGTTTATGAACCCTTGTACTTATTCGACATAGGTTTCCAGTTGAGTTATCTGGCCGTGCTGTCCATCCTTTATTTCCAGCCCCGGTTGCAGGCGTTGATAAAGGTGCATAATCCGTTTTTGAGGACACCGTGGGGGTGGGTCACGGTCACCCTGTCGGCACAGGCGGGCACGACTTTTTTATGTCTGTATTATTTCGGGCAGTTTTCGACTGTCTTTTTGTTGACGAACTTGCCGCTTACGTTTCTAGCGACTTTGTTGATACCGGCAAGTTTGGTCTATATGTTTTTGCCTGAATGGATTCCTGGGTATGGCTGGTTGCAGGTTGGGGTGGAATGGTTGGCACACGGCCTGCTTTGGGTTGTCGATGCTTTTAGCCGGGTACCGGGGGCGGTTTTCTCCTTCCGGTTCGATTTTCCTGCGATGCTGGTGGCGTATGGAATGCTTTTGTCTATCCTGTTGTATGGTCATACCGGACGTTCGCGTTATTTGCTCGTCATTCTGTTTTTGTTGTTAATTATACTTCTTGTCCGGGTGATTGAGAATTTAAAGCTGTGTGGAATCTAAAAAAAGTAGTACCTTTGTCATTGAAAATAAGAGAATATATGATTACGAAAATCATTCACGAAGAGAAAATTCAGAAAGCCAAGAAGTACGTCGAGAAAGGCGAAAGTTTTGTAATAGTGACACATGTTACCCCTGACGGGGATGCTATAGGTTCCGCATTGGGACTGTACCATTTTCTGACAGCCTATGGAAAAGATAACGTGACGGTAGTGGTCCCTAACGATTTTCCCCAGTTCTATAAATGGATGCCGGGACATAAAGAAATCGTCATTCATGAGAAATATCCTGATTTTGCCGAACAGCTGATCCGGGATGCGGATGTCATATTCTGCCTCGATTTCAACGAACCCAAGCGTATCGAAAAATTGGCTCCGGCTGTTGTGGCGGCAGAGGGGCGTAGAGTGATGATCGACCATCATCTGAATCCGGCCGATTTTTGCCGGGTTACAATGTCATATCCTGAAATGTCGTCTACGAGCGAAATGGTTTTCCGTTTCATCTGCCGTATGGGGATGTTCGACCTGATCAATAAAGATTGTGCCGCTTGTATTTATACGGGTATGATGACGGATACCGGTTCGTTTACCTACAATTCGAATAAGCCGGAAATTTATACGATCATAAGCGAACTGATCAAGAAAGGTATCGATAAGGATTTGATCTACCGGAAAGTGAACCAGGTATATTCGGAAAGCCGTTTACGGATGATGGGATACGTTCTGTATGAAAAAATGAAAGTTTATCCCGAGCAACATGCCGCTCTGATCACGCTTTCGCTGGAAGAGATGAACCGTTTCCATTATGTGACAGGTGATACGGAGGGATTTGTCAATCTGCCGTTGAGCATCGAAAATGTGGCTTTCAGTGTCTTTATTCGCGAAGATAAGGATTATGTGAAGATTTCGCTTCGGTCTGTCGGTGATTTCCCCTGCAACCAGTTTGCAAGCCGTTATTTCAATGGCGGCGGACATAAAAATGCTTCGGGTGGAGAATTTTATGGCTCATTGGCTGATGCTGTTGCCGTATTTGAAAAAGGCCTGGAGGAATTTAATCCTAATAAAACAGAAGATTTAGATAAACATGACTGAGATATGGCGGAGATTGTATACATTTGCCATTCATTTACAATAAATAGGTAACAGATGAAGAGAGGTTTTTATATCCTGTTGATTATGTGCGCCGCCATAATGGTGGTGTCGTGTGACAAGACAAAGTCATACACTGATATGTTGAAGGCCCAGGAGAAAGCTATTGATCGTTTGCGTGCGGATAGCGGATTGGTTTTTCTGGAAGAATTTCCGACTGACAGTATTTTTAAGGAAAATGAATTTGTTGAGTTGGATAATGGTGTTTATCTGAATATCGTCAATAAAGGAAACAGTGAACGTGCGGTGCTGGGGCAAACGGCGATCCGTTCTCGTTTCATCGCCCGGATGTTTATGGAAAACAGTAGCATGGGAACCGGTACCGTCGACCTGCTCGGTCCTAATTCAAACGGTACACATCCGGTAGAGTTCAGATATGGTTATTATACTTCTTTGAATCCTGATTACTCTTATACATGGGATATGTTTATTTGTGAAGGTTTAGGTGCCGGACTTCCTTACGTGGGAGACAGCGCGGTTGTCAAACTGATCGTTCCGTTTAAACTGATGAGCAGTGATTTTCAAAGCTCAGGGACACCTGTGTTTTTTGAGAAAGTGAAGTATACTTTTATAAAATAAATCTAACTAAATGACACTGATTAAATCTATTTCTGGTATCCGTGGGACAATAGGCGGGAACCCGGAAGACGGGCTCAATCCGTTGGCTATTGTTAAGTTTGTGGCTGCTTATGCTACATTCATTAAGAAAAACACGAAGGTGACAACAAACAAGATCGTGGTAGGTCGTGATGCACGTATCTCCGGTCCGATGGTTAAACAAGTCGTTCTCGGTACGCTTACGGGAATGGGCTTTGACGTGGTAGATATCGATCTGGCTACTACTCCGACTACCGAATTGGCTGTTGCCTGGGAAGAAGCTTGTGGCGGTATCATTTTGACTGCCAGCCACAATCCGAAACAATGGAATGCCCTGAAGTTATTGAACGAACGGGGGGAATTCTTGAATGCTGCCGAAGGTGCCGAGGTGCTGAAGATTGCTGCTGAAGAAAGTTTCGTATTTGCCGATGTCGACAATTTAGGAAAAGTCTATGTCAATAATACTTACAATCAAAAGCACATCGAGAGTGTGTTGAAGCTGGATTTGGTGGATGTCGAGGCTATCAGAGCTACTAATTTCCGTGTCGCTATCGACTGTGTAAACTCGGTAGGCGGTGTTGTTATTCCTGAATTGCTTTCAGCTTTGGGGGTAAAGGAAATTTTCAAGTTGCATTGTGCTCCTCACGGTAACTTTGCACATAATCCGGAACCGATCCCTGAAAACCTGACGGAGATCTCCGACCTGATGAAGCATGCCAAAGCCGATGTCGGTTTTGTTGTGGACCCGGACGTAGACCGTCTGGCTATTATCAGCGAAGATGGGGAGATGTTTGGAGAAGAATATACATTGGTGGCTGTCAGCGACTACGTTTTGAGTCATACACCGGGCAATACGGTCAGCAACCTGAGCTCAAGCCGTGCTCTGCGTGACGTTACCCGTGCTCATGGTTGCGAGTACAATGCGGCAGCAGTGGGCGAAGTGAATGTCGTAACGAAGATGAAAGCGACTAATGCTATTATCGGTGGCGAAGGCAATGGAGGTGTGATCTATCCGGCCAGCCATTACGGTCGTGATGCTTTGGTGGGTATCGCCTTGTTCCTGACTCATCTGGCAAAGAAGCAGATGAAGACAAGCGAACTGCGTGCTTCCTATCCTCCGTACTTCATTTCCAAGAAGAAAGTAGAACTGACTCCGGATATCGATGTAGATGCTATCTTGGCAAAAGTAAAAGAGAAATTTGCCCAGTATGATATCACCGATATCGATGGTGTGAAGATCGACTTCCCTGAAAAATGGGTGCATCTGCGTAAGAGCAATACGGAACCGATTATCCGTATTTATTCCGAAGCTCACACGATGCAGGAAGCGGAAGAGATTGGTGACGAGTTGATTCAGATCATTCGCGATATGTGTAAATAATCTTTCATCAAGATAAAAAAGAAAGGAGGTGTGTCGTAATACACGATGCACCTCCTTTTTTTCGTTGGCTGTAAAAAGTTGGCTTATTTCTTTAAGCTGCGATTTTTTGAGGATTTCTTTGATTTATGTGTTCCCTGCATCTAAAAACAGCAGCTGTAAGCTCATAAAACAGTCTAATCAGCCAATCCACACCTTCTTTAGTCATTTTTGCACACATCTTCTTTATATTGAAAGCAATGGCAAAGAAGGCAAAGTCCATGAAGACCTTGTCCTTCCCAACATGTCGGAAACGTTTGTAGTTCATATTGTTTTTAATTTGTCCGAACACGGCTTCCGGTTCTATGCATCTCTGTCCTCTGTGTTTCACACCTTCCTCGGAACAAAGCAGTTCTTTGGCTTTCCGCTTGTATTTTCTGAGCCTGTGATTCAGTTCTATCGTCCTGTTTCCTTTTGCTTTAAAACAACGGCATCTTAGAGGACATCCTTCACATCTGACAGCCCTGTACCTGGCATTTTCGCTGGCATACCCGGATGCAGTTTTCACACGTCTGGTGCCTATCCTCCGCATCCTTTGCCCCATGGGACAGACACAAAAGTCATGTTCTTCATTATAGTAGAAGTTTTCGGCCTTGAACGGGTCCGGTTTGAACCGCGGACGTTGTTCCATGTGGAAGTAGTTGTACTTGACGTAGGCTTCCATGCTGTTTTCTGACATAAAGCGGTAATTCTCTTCGGAGCCATAGCCGGAATCGGCAACCACCGTATGAGCCATTCTGCCATATCTGTTTGAAAAGGATTGCAGGAAAGGTATCATGGTCAGGGTATCCGTAGGGTTCGGGAAGAGTGCAAAATCGGTGATGAACTGGTTTTCGGTGCTGATCTGAAGGTTGTAACCGGGTTTCGTCTGCCCGTTACGCATGGCATCCTCCTTCATTCTCATAAAAGTGGCGTCCTTGTCCGTCTTGGAATAGGAATTCCTCTCTTGCAGCGTATCCAGATGACTGTCGTATTCCTGCAGTTTGTTCCTGTGTTCTTCCAGTTCCTTCAGCTGTTTGCGTTTCTTTTTCAGCTCATTCTTTTCCTCTTTCGTGGAAGGTTCGGGAACCTGTTCCAGTGCATGACGCAGTTCTCCCGCCATTTCGGTCAGCATGGCCGGTGTGAATTCTATTTCCTCATTGCTTTCCGAAGATTTCTCCTGGGCGATGACATCGTCTATCTGTCCCAACAGAACATGTATCTTCTTCATCAGGCGCTCTCGGTTCCGCTCAACCGTTTTTCGCCAGA
>OJQQ01000397.1_pt1 | contig 13060 bp, 6 predicted proteins | sample 1599021 | NCBI WGS metagenome assembly OJQQ01 (sample SAMN03922521, study PRJEB24848) | human gut metagenome | isolation source: stool sample | host: Homo sapiens | place: Germany | collected 2010-02
CACAGAATCTGGATGAGGTAGTTGTTGTCGGCTATGGAACGCAAACCAAAGTAAACCTGACAGGAGCGGTGAGCACGATTGGCAAGGACGAATTGATCAATCGGCCTGTGACGAATGTCTCTTCTGCTCTCCAGGGGTTGACTCCGGGGGTTACGATAACATCCGGAACAGGGCAACCCGGTAGCGATGGTTCGACCATACGTGTTCGTGGAGTCGGTACCTTGAACAATGCTAATCCTTATATTCTGGTGGATGGGATTGAAACTGGGACTTTCGATTCGATCGATCCTAACGATATCGAATCGATTTCAGTGTTGAAAGATGCCGCTTCAGCTGCTATTTACGGTTCTAAGGCGGCTAATGGTGTAATCCTGGTTACGACCAAGCGAGGGAAAGCCGGAAAAGCGTCTGTATCTTATAATGGTAATGTCAGTTTTTCGAATGTGTCGACTTTGATTGACCGTCTGAGTTCTTATGATTATGCCCGTCTGTATAACCAGTTGTTGACTCAAGATGGGGCATCTCCCCGTTTTACGGACGAGGATCTCCGTTTATTTCAGGATGGAACGGATCCTTATGGACATCCGAATACAGTTTGGACAGATTATATTTACCGGACCGGTTTTATGCATAAACATAGCCTCAATGTCAGTGGTGGGTCGGAAGATGTGAAATATATGGCTTCTGCAGGTTTCTTAGGGCAGGAAGGCACATTGAGGAATTCGGATCGTCAACAATTTAATTTGCGAACGAATCTGGATATCAAATTGTCGGATAAATTTACCATGAGGACTAACATGGCTTTTATTCATAACGACTATTCCGAACCGAATGCGTCTTATGGAGGCGGTTCTACTCAATTGATACGTCAAGCAGACCGTATAGCCCCTTGGATTCCGTATAAGAAGGAAGATGGTTCTTACGGTTCGATCTCAGATGGAAATCCTGCCGCTTGGGTCGATATTAATAGTCGGAAATATCATTTGTTGCAAAATTTCTCTGGAATACTGGCCTTTGACTATCATATTATAGACGGTCTGACATTCACATTACAGGGTGCTTATGTAACGAATATAAAGGAAACAAAAGATTATCGTAAGGAATGTTGGTATGACGATGTGAATTATCATGGACCTGATCAATTGGGTGAAACGATTTCGAGATGGAGTCGTTATACGTTGGATGCATTGTTGAATTATGACAAGACTTTTAACCAAGATCATCATTTCAAGGCAATGGCTGGTTATAAGATCGAGAAGTATGATTATCGGAATTTATATGCTTTCCGCAAAAGTTTCCCGAATAGTGAAGTGACCGATTTGAACGGTGGCGATTCTTCGACACAAACGAACAGTGGTTATTCCCGTGAACTGGCTTTATTATCTTATTTCGGACGTCTCAATTATGACTATAAAGGCAAGTATCTTTTGGAAGCCAATTTCCGTGCCGATGCTTCTTCTCGTTTTGCAAAAGGCTATCGTTGGGGATATTTTCCTTCTTTCTCTGCTGGATGGCGTATTTCGGAAGAAGATTTTATGGAAAACACGCATGGCTGGTTACAGTCTCTGAAACTTAGAGGATCTTGGGGGTTGCTCGGAAACCAGGATGCCGTATCGGATGAATATTATCCTTATTTACCTACGTTATATATAGGAAAGAATTTCCCGTTTGGCGGCTCTGTTCATCAAGGTATTACGGTTGTAAGCCATAAGGTGACGACTATTTCTTGGGAAAATTCGACAAACTGGGGAATCGGCTTTGATGCGAATTTCTTGAACGAGTTTATGCTGAGTGTCGAATATTATAATCGTAAGACCTCTGACATCATTATGGATATTCCTGTTTCTGATACGTTTGGTATATCGGGGACGTATCAGGACAATAAAGGCTCTTTACGGAACAGTGGTGTGGAAGCAAGCTTTGCTTGGAATCATTCTTTCAATAAAGATTGGAGAATGGGAGTCAATGCGAATTTTTCCTATAATAAGAATGAGTTGCTGGATTTGGCTGGGGTCAATGAGATTATCGATGGCTATATGATTAATCGAATCGGAGAGCCCTATCAATCTTTTTATGTATATGAGGTAGATGGGTTGTTCAAAAGCGACGAGGAGGCTACCGCTTACGAAAAACAGTATGGCAATCCATGGTCTTTGCCTTTCAAAGGCGGCGATTTTCGGATTAAAGATGCGGATGGAGATGGAAAGTTGACAGATAAAGACCGGGTGGTGAAAGGCACGCAACAGCCTAAAACGACTTTTGGTTTGACACTGAGTGCTGGTTGGAAAAATTTTGACTTGTCGGTATTTATGCAGGGTGTGACTGGAACAAACCGTTATTTTTCAAGAGATGTCGTCGGTTCATTTATCGGGGATACTTCACATCCGAGTACGAATTGGTTGGATGCTTGGACTCCTGAAAATACAAATGCGGAATGGCCACGTCTGTTCCTTGAGGAAAACTCGATCAGTTCCCCGCAGCGCGTGAATTCATCTTTCTGGTGTATGAACACGAATTACCTGCGTATCAAGAATATCAATTTCGGCTATACGTTACCGAAAACTTGGACGAGTAAGTTAGGAATAGCTAATGCGAAGATTTACTATACAGGCGAAAATCTGTTTACGTTCGACAGTCTGCCATTCAATGCGGATCCAGAATCGCCGTCGGGAAATTTGGATGTTTATCCTATTAGCAGAAGCCATTCATTCGGTATTAATGTAACTTTTTAAATGAATTATATATGAAACTGAAAAATATATTAGGTCTTGCAGTCTGCCTGGTAGGGACAGGTGTATTTGCTTCTTGTGATGATTTTTTTGATTTGAATCCGAAAGATCAGTTGACGACAAACACATTCTGGAACACGTCCGAGGATGTCGATGCAGCAGTAACCGCTGCCTACAATTGGTGGGTCAATAACTATGTTGGATCGAAGTTTATCTTCTACGAAGACAGCTATTCGGATATCGGCTTCAATTATACGAATGCTTCTAACATGAGAAACATGGGTAGAGGTAGCGTTTCTCCTACTGCGGCTCCGAATTATTGGAGGCAGTATGAAACGATACGTCGTTGTAATTTCGTAATTGAAAATATCGATTTGGTTCCGGCTTCAGCCATGACAGAAACGGAGAAAAATGATTTTCTGGCACAAGTACGGGCAATTAGGGGATATAGCCATGCTTACCTGGCAACTTGGTATGGAGATGCCGTTATTATGGATTTTGTGCCTGCAACGGCTGACGATGCCAAACTTCCGCGTGAACCGGAAGCAAAAGTGAAAGAGCATGCCATGAACGACTTGATGTGGAGTGCTGAACATATAGCGGAGAAGCCGGCCGAAAAAGGACGCATTGCCAAAGGTACGGTTCTTTCGATGATCGCTCGTTTTAATTTGTTATGGGGTAATTATTCGGAGGCGTTGGATGCTGCCAATAAAGTAATTGCTCTGAACCAATACGAACTGGATCCTGATTTTCTGAATATGTTTTCTATGTCCGGACAAAATTCGAAAGAAATTATTTGTACCTATGAACATGTCCAGACGACTTATGCTTATGGTGATGTGATCCGTTTCTATAATAATTCGGATGGTGGCTGGGCTTCTTTTGTGCCGACTCAAAACATGGTTGATATGTTTGAAATGGCAGATGGCAAGTTGATCGATGAAGCTGGTTCCGGTTATGATCCGGTCCATCCGTTTTTCAATCGTGATCCGCGATTGAAAAATACGGTTATTTATTCCGGATTGGATTGGGTGGGGCGTAATAATGTACCCCGGGTTTTCAATACGCTCGACAAGACGCTGCCGAACGGCTCTTCGAATAAAGATTATTATACGGCGGCGGATAATGCTTCCCATACCGGTATGTTGTGGGCTAAGTATTTGTATCCCAACCAGGGACAATATTCAGCTGCAATGAATGACGATGCCTTGTGCCCGATTATCTTCCGGTATGCAGAAATATTGTTGACAAAAGCCGAATGTTTGGTCGAACTGAATCAGGATTTGCAGGAAGCGATGAACATCATCGACCGGTTACGTTTGCGCGGAGGTCATATCACTGTTGACCGTTCTAAATATGATACACAGGCCAAAGTACGTGAACTGGTAAGGAGGGAACGTACGATAGAATTGGCTGGTGAAGGTTTCCGTTTTGAAGATATCGTTCGCTGGGATGAGTATGACCAGAGCGGAGCCAAAACTGGAAAGAAAGTGGCAGAGACTGTTATGCCGGGTGACTTGTATCGTTTGTGTGGTACTGTCGACTATGATGAACCGGATCCGGACCGTCGTGCCGTGATCGATGTAAATGCTTCTCGTGAAGACCGTTTGGTTGAAGTTCGTTATTTTGACAAGAAGCAATTCCATCTGCCTATTATGCAGGCGGAAATGGATGCGAACCCTCAATTGGTTCAGAACGATGGTTATTAATAGATGCAATAAAACTTATTTGCAATGAAGTATATTAAAAAATTGATATATGTCCTTTTACTCGCAGTTGCCACTCAGGTGGCAACTGCGCAGATAAAGATCCTTTACGGGCCTTATCTGCAGAATGTAAAAGAGAATGAGGCAACTATTGTCTGGGTAGCGGATAAACCGTCTATCGGCTGGGTAGAGTTGGCTCCGAATGACGGAACTCATTATTATGGAGAAGAACGGCCTAAGTATTTCGATACGACTAATGGGGTTAAAAATACCTCCTTGCTGCATGCCGTGAAGGTAAAAGCGTTGACTCCCGGAACAACCTATCGTTATCGTATTTATTCTCAGGAAGTGTTGTCGCATGAAGGGATTAATGTCATATACGGACGTGTGGCAGCATCGGATGTATACAAAAAGAATGCTTTGACGTTTACAACGTGCGATCCAAATAAAAAAGAAACATCTTTTGTCATGATCAATGATATTCACGGACGTGAAAACATCATTACGAAACTGTTGAATAATGCGAACTACAAGGATAAAGACTTGATTATTTTCAATGGGGATATGGTTTCGGAATTTAAGGACGAACAAACAATCTTTAATGGATTCATGAAAGAAAGCATCGATTTGTTCGCTTCGGAGAAACCTATGTATTACGCTCGCGGAAATCATGAAACCCGTGGTGAGTTCGCCACTTCGTTCCAGAAATATTTCTCTCCGAAAGAACCGTTCCTGTATTATCTTTTCAGACAAGGACCTGTATGTTTCATTATGTTGGATACGGGAGAAGACAAACCGGATTCCGATATCGAGTACAGCGGTATTACCGATTATGACGGTTATCGTACGGATCAGGTGGAATGGATGAAGGAACTATATAAAAATGAAGATTTCAAGCAGGCTAAATTTAAAGTTGTCATTGCACATATGCCTCCTTCTGCTGACCTCAATATCTGGCATGGACAGAAAGACGTCTTGAAGAAATTCGTACCTATCCTGAATGAACTCGGAGTGGATCTGATGCTATGCGGACATCTCCATCGAAACAAATATGAGGAACCGAGTGCCGGTATCAAATTTCCGGTATTGGTAAATTCAAATAACAGTGTGGTTTCTGTGGATACTAATGGTGATCAGATGAATCTGGAGGTTCTTGATTTGGATGGTAAAGTCGTTACAAAGAAGTCATATACGGCAAAGTAATCTTCATCATTCAATGTTACACTTCGCATAAGTGCGATTACTATGACAGAGATCCGGGTAATCGCACTTGTCTCATTTTGCGTAAAAATATAAATAAAAACACACAGGAAACCGACATCTGGCATTTTTGCTCGTATCTCTCTAATAAACATTTAATTAAAGGATGTCGGTTGAACTTTGTAACCGGCATAGAACCGACACCTTTTTGTTTCCGGCGGTTTGTCCGGAGTTTCTTCGTTTTCACGGAGCAATTAATACGGAACATGCCGGAAACTAATTCGAAAGTCATAGTAAACTAACTCAAAGCATATAATATATTATTGATATGTAGTACTACCTATCGTCCTTATGTAGTACTACCAATCGACAATAAGTAGTACTACATAAGGGTAATAGATAGTAACTGCTAACGGCTACTTTACTATATGTTTTCATTTAGTTCTTCGGGTGATTTGACTTAGTTTGCGACAGGAAACGAGTTAGTTTGTCCGGTTGCCTGAGATTGAAACTTTTGTTTTTGTTGTAAGTGGCTAGTTATTAATATCTTATTTGCCTGCTGAATGATTATCCATTAGTTGTATGAAAAAAATGCTTTTTTGCTCCGTATTTTTCTGAAGTTGTTCGTTTAGTATAAGTAATAGGAAATAAAAATGGATTTTGATTATAGACTTTTAGCAAAATATTTGACAGGCATGCTTTCTCCTGAAGAAATGAAACAGGTAGAAGAATGGCGTGAATTATCAATTGATAATGAGGAGGTTTTCTCTGAATTGATGAAACTTCGCGTTTCGTGGAAGTTCACTCAATATAATACGCCTGAGCATATCGAAAAGGCATTGAATGGATTGAATGCCAAGATAAATAGTAGAAGGCGATTTCAAATACTTCGCTCTGTGATGAGATATGCAGCCGTAATCTTGTTATTTGTCTCTTTTTCTTATGTGGGATGGGGCTATCTGAAACCGGACAATTGTGTAACGATCAGGGTGGAACAAGGGGAAGATGTGAAAAAAATCGTGCTTGCGGATGGATCGGCTGTTTGGTTAAAGGAGGGGTCTTCTTTGAGGATACCTGAGGTTTTTGCCGAAAATAACCGAAAGCTCTCCTTGCAAGGAGAAGCATTCTTTGACGTTGCAAAGAATGCTTCTCCTTGCAAGGAGAAGCATTCTTTGACGTTGCAAAGAATGCTCAGTACCCACTATATGTTTCGACCAATTATGTAAATATTAAGGTTCTTGGAACCGCTTTCAATGTAAAAACAGACGAGAAACACCAAAACGTAGAAACCGTTTTAGCAAGAGGTAAAGTTGCTTTACTCGATAAGCAGTGGAACCCCATTTTAGATATGTCACCGGGAGAAAAGGTGACATATGACAACAATAAGAACGAATATGCCACAGAGGTTGTGGATGTGAATGTATGTACGGCGTGGCGACTGAACCAGTTTGTCTTCGAAAATGTCACGTTGAGGGAAATAGTTAACCAACTCTCCGTAAAATTTAATGTAAACATAAATTTAGAATCAACGAAGCTTGCCCAGCGTAAGTTCCGATGTGTGATCAATGAAGATGAAAGCTTGCCTGACATCTTGAAACTCTTGAAATATTTAGCTCCCATCCAATATCGGATAGAGGGGAAAGAAATCTTTATATATGAATAATAAAAAATGAATGCCTATGATGAAATGACAGATTAGAAAAGTAACACACACAACAAAAGAAAACTATAAACTTAAAAACTTAGTACTAACATTATTGAATCACATGTATGATTAAAAATGCATCAATTGCTACATTAGCAATGTTTTTGTCAGCTGCATCGCCCGCTATGGCGACAAGCGATGCGCATTCTTTGTATGTGAATCTGGAACTGGCCTTGAATCAAACGACAGTCGGTACCGTCATACGAAGTATTAGTGAACAAACTGGGTATGAATTTTCTTATGATGAGACTTTATTAAATAAGAAAATCTCCAAAGTCTCTGTTAATCTTAAAAATGAACATATAGAAAATGTTCTGAAAGAGGTATTTAAGAATACAGGGATCTCTTATAAAATAGTAAATAATCGTGTATTTCTGAAGGATGATAGTGTAAAAAAAATAAAGAGGTCAGAGTTTGCACAAAATGGAGTACAGCAAGAAAAACACACAATATCAGGAAGGATTGTCGATAAAGAAGGTTTAGCGATAATCGGTGCGAATGTTACGCTTGAAGATAACAAAGGAATTGGTACAATAACAGATGTAGATGGAAAATTCGTTCTGAATGGAATATCGAATGGGGCAATTCTACTTATTTCATATATTGGTTATATAGATCAAAAAATTAAGATAGATGGAGGACAAAATTCTTATCAGATAACACTGCTTGAGGATACTCAGAAATTGGATGAAGTTATTGTAATTGGATATGGTGTTGAAAAAAAGGTTAATTTAACTGGTGCAATAACGAATGTGAAAACGGAAGAGCTCTCAACGATTTCAACAACTAATTTATCAAATACGTTAGCTGGACGTGCTCCTGGGTTGACTATTGTTGGAAGTTCTGGCTTTATGGGGGCTAGTTCTGAAATCCGTATGCGTGGTGGCTTCGGAGATCCGTTGTTTGTTATTGATGGGATTATTAGGGATAAGGCTGCATTTGATGCTCTTGAGCCAAATGAAATAGACCAACTTAGTTTTTTGAAAGATGCTGCTACAGCTTCTGTTTATGGGTCTAAAGCTGGAAATGGGGTTGTGTTGGTGACAACGAAGTCTGGTGCAGATGCAATGGGTAAACCTAAATTTGAATATCAAGGATCTTATACATTTAATAGGCCAACGCGTAAGCTTTTTTCGGATGAAATGAGTGCTTATAAAGAATTGGTGTATCAGAATTTGGTTGCTGAAGCAAACGGGTTGCCTTTACCGAATAATGAAGAAGAGATGGAATATGCAAAAACACATGATTATAATGTCAATGATTTGATTTGGCAGAATCCGTGGAATACGAAGCATTCTATTAGTGCTACAGGAGGAACAGAAAAGGTAAAATATTATGTGTTAGGCAACTTTATCAGAGAAGAAGGCTCTTATAAAAACTTGGAAAATAATAAATACTCTTTCCGTTCAAACTTAACAGTGAATTTGTCTAAATATATATCTTTGAATGCAAATATATCTGGATATCAAAAAGATGATAGACGATTTAATTGGCCAGGAAGTGGAGATGATAGTGAAGATATATTTGATTTTTATCGGACTACATTTAATTGTTTGAGAACAGTTCCTTCTTATGCTTATTTAGATGGTACTCCTGCGAATGAAAAAACAGATTATCCAATTTATCCGGATGTAAGCAACTTTAAAGGTTGGAATGTTGCTGATGTTGTGTTAGGTGACCGTTATATTAAGACACGTAGGCGTAATGTGAATGGAATTTTGTCTTTAAATATTGATTTAGGTAAAATTTTGCCGGGATTGTCAACTAAAATCACGGGAAATTACATTATAAACGACTATGCTCGTAAGAAGTATATGTCTCATCAAAAAGCATATAATTTTCAGTCTGGAGATCCTGATAACAGATTTATACCGGGACCATTAGATTTGAATAAATATAATATTTATACATTTGGTTCTAACTATGAGAACTTAACGTATGGTGCTCGTCAGTTTTGGAATGAACAATTTGACTGGACATTAAACTACAAAAATTCATTCGGAAAACATGAAGTCGGTGGAATGATTACTTTTGAACAAGCAGAAAGTCAAGGTGAAGCGATCTATGCTACAGCTAATGATCCTTTGACAGATTATGATCAGTGGTTTGTATTTTCTACAGATCCAGAAAGACGGACAGTCTCTGTTAATGAATCTGAAAATTTAGGTTCGCATCTTTCTTGGATTGGACGTGCTACTTATAATTATGATTCCAAATATATGGCAGAATTTTCATTTCGTTACGATGGAAATAATAAGTTTCCGAAAGATCGCCGATGGGGTTTTTTCCCTTCAGCTTCTCTTGGATGGCGTATTAGCAGGGAAGCTTTTATGGAAAATACTTCGGAGTGGCTTGATGATTTGAAAATACGTGCTTCTTATGGTACGACTGGTAATGATTTGAATACTTCTAATAAATCGATTGGGTATTTTCAATACATAGAAAGGTATACTACCGGAAGTAGTTATATGTTTGGAAAAGGATTGGCAAATGGTATTCAAACGGGTAGTATGCCTACTACTGATTTAACTTGGGCCACATCGGCAACAATTAATGGAGGAATAGATTTTACTCTGTTGAGTAATAGATTGAGCGGAACGATCGATGGCTTTTATCGGAAAGAAACAGATATTTTGGGGTCTCGAACTACTACTTTGCCTAGTACTTATGGTGCTTCTTTAGCCCCTGAAAATTATGCAGAACGTTCATGGAGAGGTGGGGAGTTTACTTTGACTTGGAGAGATAAAGTGCAACATGGCATAAATTATTCTTTGTATATGAATATCGGATATTCTAAAGATCGTTGGGATGTATTAGACGAATCTGTTATTTACATGACGGGAAATCTAAAGGATTTATCTTTGGTCGGTATGTCGGCAGGTCGTATTACAGGATTGAAGGTAGATCATTTATTGACAGATCAAGCAGAAGTTGATGAGTTGATTGCTAAAGGTTTTAAACAATATGGACGAGATCCTTATTTGGGTGGACTTTTGTTCCAAGATACTCGTGGTGATGGTTATTCTTTAGGACCGGATGGAAAGATTGATGGAAATGACGCTTATAATTTACTAAGTGAAAATGGAACTCCTCGTATTAATTATGGTTTTGGGGGAAGTTTTAGTTGGAAAGGAATAACAATCGACATGCATTTCCAAGGAGTGGGTAGCTATGATCGTCTAGTTGGTTGTGATGCAACTAAAGGTATTCCGCAATATGGCGGAAACACTCGTCCTTATTATCCAATTTGGACTAGTGATAAATGTTGGAGTCCTGAAAATCCAAATGGTGTTTATCCCCGGGTGATCGGTAAAAATCAGTATGAGTCGGGTTATGGAAATACAGATTTTTGGATGCGTAATGGAGCTTATGTTCGCTTAAAAAATTTGAATATAGGGTATAATTTGCCAGCTTCGATCTTACGTCCGCTGGGATTACTTCAAGCTCAGGTGTTTATGAATGCAACAAATTTGTTTTCTATATCGGCCATGAATGAATTCATGGATCCGGAGCAAAAATATTATGATTCATTTCCTTTGATGAGATCATTTACATTTGGACTTAATTTTTCATTCTAAAAGTTGAAATTATGAAACTGAATAAATTAAAAGATTCATTAGTCGGTTTGGCTATCGTTCTATTTTTTAATGGATGCAATAGCTTAGATATATCGAATTTGTGGAATTATGATGCTGAATTGGTTTGGAATGATGATAATTTGGCAACTGCATATGTTACAGATCTTTATGGAGATATTTTTAAAGGTTGGGATACTGGTGCAGATAATACGGCCGAACAACAGACAGGTATTCCTTTTATGTTAAGCACGATTACGACTTCTGGTAGTGGCTATAAACGTTGGAATTATACGAATATACGTAATATAAATTTAGGAATAGAGTATCTTGCTGAAGGGACTTGTTCTGAGTCTGTAAAAAATAGCTTGACAGGACAAATGCTTTTTATGAGAGCTTATCAATATGGTGAAATGATTGTTTATCATGGGGGAATGCCTTATATTACAAAAGTACAGGATAAAGATAAGGACGATTTATTTGTGACTCGAAATTCTACAGCTGAGTGTTTTGATTTGCTTATAAAAGATCTGGATGATGCTATTAGTTTGCTTCCTGCAAAAGCGAAAGGAAATGATTATGGACGTATAGATCAGTGCTTTGCAAAGGCTTATAAGGCGAAAATGTTACTTTATAAAGCATCTCCGCAATTTAATCCTTCAAATAGATATGATAATAAGTATTGGAATGAAGCATATGAGGCAGCAAAAGAAGCTTATGATTTTTGTATCTCTCAAGGAATTAAATTGACCGATAAATATAGTGACAATTGGCTTGTGGATGGGAACTCGGAGGTTGTATTTCCTATTATATATAGTAATCCTGATAAAACTGCAGGTTGGGAGAATACGATTCGACCGGCTTCATTGAGTCGGAGTAATGCTAATAACACGCCAACTTGGGATATGGTAAAAGCTTTTCCAATGTTAGATGGTAAAAGCTTTGATGATCCAACTGGCAAGTATTATGTAGGAAATGAGGATGTTTTTTTACAGAGATATTGGATGAATAGAGATCCTCGGTTTGAAGATTGTATTTTATATAACGCAGCTTTGTATCCCGTATCTGGTACATCGACTGGATACCGTCAATATACATCTGTTGGGATTGCTGTTCGGGAGGATTCATATGGAATTAATCCGAATGTAGGAAGTACAGCTACGCAAAATGACGTTATTAGTGGGATGTATGTCCGTAAAGGTTCTGATGTTTCTTTGAGTCAAGATTTGGTATCTACTTTTGATCATGATTATCCATTTATGAGATTAGCAGAAGTTATGTTTATTTATGCAGAAGCGGCTAATGAAGTGGGGCACCGGGATGTTGCAGTTGATATGTTGAAGCAAATCCGGAAGCGTGCAGGGATCGAAGCCGGAGAGGATGGATTGTATGGATTAAAAGTTGGTGGTCGAGAAGAAATTCGACAGGCAATTTTGGATGAACGTAATGTGGAACTTTGTTTTGAAGGGCATCGTTTTATGGATCTTAGAAGAACTCGTAATATGATGCAATTAAATGGATTACAAAAATATGGAATTGAAGCGATTGCTATTAATGAAGATGGATCTGAAATGACGATAACAGAGGCTCAGAGAAAAGCGAATTCCTATTTGTTGACTCCTGAAAATTTCAAATATGTTCTTAGAATGGTTCCTATCAGTGCTATTGCTGAAAATAAATTCTTAATTCAAGAATCCTATTATTTCTTTCCAATCCAAGAAAGTAAAATATTGGAAAATCCGAATCTCGAACAAAACAATAATTGGGGCGGAACTTTTAATCCGACAATGGAATAAATTATTACTTTTGTTTTTTCATAAATGAAGAGGGAGGCCAAAAAGACTTACAACCCTTTGGTTGTCCCTCTTTTTAATTTTCTTTATTTATAACTTAATCTATATCAGATGATGAAAACTAAATTCTCTTTATTGATTTTTGCATTGCTGTTTGTGTGTTCCGGAATGATGGCTCAGGATAAGATAACGATTGGGGTTATCCAATATGACTTGGGCGATGTAGATAAAAGCTTTAAGGATTTGCATGATCAGGGATTTGGTTCTTGTGAACTTAATTATCAGAAAAACAAGTTTACAAAAGATTTTGCTGAAAAAGTAAAGGCGGCCTCCAAGAAACATAATATAAAGG